>Ga0208849_1000009_pt1 | contig 272840 bp, 261 predicted proteins | sample NGESurdeep072012_10_FD_184470 | JGI IMG/M metagenome (GOLD analysis project Ga0208849, IMG submission 184470) | Arctic peat soil microbial communities from Barrow, Alaska - NGEE Surface sample 53-3 deep-072012 (SPAdes) | ecosystem: Environmental > Terrestrial > Soil > Wetlands > Peat ... | reverse complement strand
GATCGCCCAGCTGGCCCTGGAGGCGCGCACCCGGGGCAAGCAGACCACCGCCCAGGTCATCGACCGCTACCAGGAAGTGGTGAAGCTCGACCCGGGGGTGTTCGCCGACTGGGTGGAACTCGATCGGCTCTATCAGGACGCCGGGCGGTTGGCCGATGCCGCCGAGGCTGCGCAGACCGGCGACAAGCTCGCCCGGGACGACCGCGATCACGCCGTAATTCAAAATGACCTCGGCGATATTCTGTCGGTGCAGGGAAAGCTTGAAGATGCGCGCAAGGCCTACGACGAGGGCCTTGTCGTCGCCCGGCGCCTGGCCGCCGGCGTTCCCAGCGATGCGGGGCTTCAGCGCGATGTTTCGGTCAGTCTGGTCAAGACCGGCGATGTGATGATCGCGCAGGGAGACCTCGCCGGGGCGCTCAGGGCCTACAAGCAGAGCCTCACGATTCGCCGCGGGCTGGTCCAGAGCCACCCCGACAACCGCGAGTTCCAGCGCGACGTCTCGGTCAACCTGAACAAGGTTGGCGACGTGATGACCGCCCAGGGCGACCTCGCAGGAGCGCGCGGGGCCCATCAGGATAGCCTCGCCATCGCGCGCCGCCTGGCCGCCGCCGATCCCGCGGACGCCGATCTGCAACGCGATGTCTCGGTGACTCTCAACAAGGTCGGCGATGTCCTCACTCTTCAGGGCGATCTTGGCGGCGCTCGCAAGGCCTATGATGAGGATCTCGCGATTTCCCGCCGAATTGCCGCAGCCGATCCGAGCAACGTCGATCTCCAGCGGGACCTTGCGACCAGTCTCGACAGGATCGGCGACAACCTCGCCTCGCAAGGCGATCTCGTCGCGGCGACCAAGGCCTATCGCGAGGGCCTGACGCTCCGCCGCCGCTTGATTCCGGCGGATCCGACGGACGCCGATCTCCGCCGCGGCGTCATGGTGAGTCTCATCAAGACCGGGGATATGCTCACCGCGCAGGGAGACCTCGCTGGGGCCAAGGAGGCCTTTGACGAGAGCCTGGCGACCGCCCGCCGCCTCGCCGCCGACAATCCCAGCAACGCTGGACTTCAGCTCGACGTCACGGTCAGCCTGGACAGGGTTGGCGATAGCCTCGCCAACCGGAGGGATCTGGCCGGGGCGGCCACGGCGTTCGAGGAGAGCCTGTCGATCCGCCGCCGGCTGGCGGCCACCGATGCCACCAACGCGGGGCTCCAGCGCGGCGTCGCGGTCAGCTTGCAGAGGACTGGCGACATTCTCGCCGCCCAGGGCGACCGTGCCGGCGCGGGCAAGGCCCTGGAAGAGAGCCTCGCCATCGACCGCCGCCTGGCGGCCGCCGATCCCAGCAACACCACTCTTCAGAGCGACGTATCCGTTGGCCTGATCAAGGTGGGCGATCTGCTGGTGGCCCAGGGGAGCCTTGCCGCCGCGCGCAAGGATTATGAGGAGAGTCTCGCCATTTTCCGCCGTCTGGCGCTCGCGGCCCCGACCAGCGCGGCCCTCCAGCGAAACGTCGTCGTGACTTTGTCGAAATTGGCGTGGATCGCGGGCTCGGGCGTTACTTGGGCGGAGGTTCAGGCCGATCTGGAGGCCATGGATCGCAAAGGCATCCTCGCGCCGGCGGACAGGCGTTTGCTCGAGCTAGTCAGAGCCCGCGCGGCGCAGCAGGCGGCGGCGCCGAAATAGGCACGCCTTTGGTCCTGAAGGACGTCGGACCCTATCGAGTTTTGCCGTCAAGGAACTTCACGATCGCGGCGTCGACCTCGAGGGGGTTCGTCACCGGCGCCAGGTGGCCAGCTCCAGGGATGATGACCTCGCGCGCGCCCGGGATCGCCCTAGCCAGGGCGTCGGTATGCGCCCGGCGGATGAGGTCATGCTCACCGGCGATGATCAAGGTCGGCGCACGGATCCGCGAAAGATCCGCAAGCGAGAAATTTGGCTCCATCGCCCACATGTGCTCGATCTTGGCCCAGAACACTGGCCAATGACCCGGCTCGGGCGACAGAATCTCGTAGAAATCGCGGATAGAGGTGAGCCGGGGACCATTGGGGTCGGCGTTCGTCGTGAGGCTGGAAGCGGGCAAACCGGACACGTCGTAGTTAGCGCCGATCGCCACCAGCCTGCGGATTCGCGTCGGATAGCGCATGGCCATGTCCAGGCCGATGATCCCGCCGTCACTCACCCCGACCACGTCGACGGTTCTGATGCCTAGGACGTCGAGCAGCGCGACCATATCGTCGGTCATGGTTGCGTAATGCAGAGGGCCGGGGCCGTCGGTCGATCGGCCCTGGCCGCGGCTATCGGGGGCGATCACCCGCCGGCGGCCCGCCAGCGCGCAGATTTGATAGTGCATCGTCTCCAGGAAGCCGGGTCCGCCGTGCAGTGCCAGCACCGGCGGGCCATGACCGTAGGTCTCGTAGTAGATCCTGACTCCGCGGATGCGTGCGTAGTGGCCGGCGCTCCACCTGCCCGAGAGCGCCTTCCATGCAAAGAATCCCGGCAGGCCCAGAAAGGTCCGGTCCAAGGGGGGCCAGGCGGCAGCCGCGACCGCGACAAGCAACGCGATCGACGCCATGATGATCGGACCGCGCCGGGTCAAAATCGCCACCGCCTCTTTCCGATCGCGGTGCGTCAGTTCAGCCTGTTGGCCAGAACGCGGCCCGCACCTGTAACAACCGTAGCCCGGAGAATTTTACTCCGCGTACCGGTAGGTGGTCACCCTGCAGACATTGACGTTGCGACGCACGAGCGCATCGCCGTCGTCGAACACCGCCTTGAAATCGAAGAGGCAGTGTCCGGTGCCATCGTCGATGTTGATCACGACATCGCCGCCGACCCGCAACACGTCCCTGCCCAGGATGTCTTCCTCCCAGCTCTCGGTGTTGACGTTCGAGGCATAGAAATGAACCATCGTGTGCGACGTCTCGTTGATGATCTTCACGTGACGGTTCTGTCCGTCGTTGGATTGGGCGAGAGCCGACCCGCCGAAAAGTACCAGACCCGCCGCCATGGGCGCGAGCCAACGTAGTGAATCGATGCGCATTGTGCCTCCCATCCGAAATCAGGCGGAGGTCCAGCGAGATGCAAGCCCTCCACCTGCTCATGAACATAGATCGGCGAACGCCGGCGCCAAGCATGATTTCGATCTTGCTGGGATTTTCGCCGGCAATCCTGAGAAGCAACGCCGGACTCGGAATTCGCCGAGCGTGGGTGAAAGTCGGACAATTCAGCGCGCGCCTCCCGCCATTGGCGCTTGCATTTGGCCGCCGCGCGAACGAGCCTCGGTCGCCGTTGTGAGCTTTGGACGACCAAGTGGCGACTGACCAGGCCCGCTCCTCCGGACTGTTGCGACCCTGGATGTTCGGCGTTTGGCTTGTGCTTGTCGTGGTGACGTTTGTACTGGCCTATTGGGGCTGGCATCATCGACCGTCGGCGTTCAATTTCTCGGGATTCAGGGCGCATGAAAACGCTGCGTTCATGGCTCTCCGCGCTTTCGCCTCTGACGACTTCTACATCTCGCCCGGCCAAGCGGGTTCCGACTGGCGGCTGATCGTAGCGCGCTGGACCGGCCTGGCCGCCGTCGCCGGCACGCTGGCAGCCGCAGGCATGGCCCTCTTTCAGGCGCAGATCGCAGGCTTTTGGGCCGCGCTTCAGAAGGGGCACACCCTGGTCGTCGGGGATCACGAGATGGCGCAGGCCCTTGTCGCGGAAGCGGTTCGCCTCAGACTTGCGACCGTACACATCAGCGCCGCCGCCGCCCGGCCCGAGCAGACACGGTCGCTGATCACCCTGCCGCGAGGTCCGGGCCAGGATCCTCTCGTGTCTGGCCGGGCCGATCGCGCCCGGAGAGTGATCGTCGCCGAGACGGACCTGGGCGCGTCGGCGGAGCACGCACTGCGGGCGGTCGAACAGATGAAGAGTTGGCCCGCGACCCGCACGAGGGTCGCGGTGCACCTAGACGACCCGGCGACGGCCGAACGTATCCACCACGCCCCAGGCGGCATTGATCTGTTCGCATTTTCTGAAGCGCAAGCATCGGCCCGCGCGGTGATGCTCCGCTACCCGCCCTTCCTGCTCGCGCGTCGGCTCGGCGCGTCGGCGGCGCATATCCTGATCGTCGGCTTCGGCGGCCTGGGCCAGGCTCTGGCCCGTGACCTCGTTCTCAACAGTCTGGTCGCGGACCTCGGCGAACCCCACATAACGGTTATCGACCACAGGGCCGGGTTCGCGTCCTCGGAGTTTCTCCACCGGCACCCGGAGTTCAAACAGACCTCCCAATTCAGCGTATTCAGCGATTTGGATGAGGCGGGCCTGGCGGATGTAGCCGGTGACGGACGCCCGCCGGTGTGCGCGGCGTATGTGTGCCCGCGGGCGTCCGCTGGCGCGCTCTCGAGCGCCATCGCGCTTTGCGAGCGGGCGACGAGACACGAACTGGTCCAGGGGCCGATCTTTCTGCGGCTTCGCTCCGGAGCACTGTCGCGGCCAGAAGGCGGCGTCGCCAACTTGCAGGCGCGGAAGTTATACAGCTTCGGCGGGCTCTCCGCCGCCGCGGCGAGCTCCCACGCTCTGGACGATGATCCGGACGCCGCGGCCAGGGCGGTTCATCAGGCCTACACCAGGATCGCCGGGTTTGCGGCCGATCCATGGGAGAGTCTCTCCGAGGAAATGCGCATCAGCAACCGCCGCGTCGTGAGCCATGTGCCCGCCAAATTGGCCAGCCTTGGATTTGACCTGGAGCCGTGGCTCGCCATGCCCGACGAGGCCCGACCCTGGCCTCCCGCGCTCGCGCCGGACGAACCGCTCTACAGGGGCGAAGCCGACCGGCGCCTGATAGCGGTGCTCGAGCACCGCCGGTGGACCGCCGACCGGCGGGTGAACGGCTGGCGCTACGGCCCGACGCGCGACAACTCGCGCAAAATCCATCCCGACATCGTGCCCTTCGACGAACTACCGAAAGAGGTGCAGACCTTCGACTTCGGCGTCGCCGAATGGATGGATGCCTACCTACCGCGCCGTCCCGGCGGTTTGACGCGGTCAGCGGGCTGACGGACGTCGGGTTACCGACTCCGCCGGCGCTCGTCGCACGTGACCTCCGGTTGCAGATCCGATATGGTCAAGCTTCGATGAGGAGGAACCCGGGAATGAAGAGATTGTTGCTGTGCGCATCACTTCTCAGCGCCTTCGCGCTGACCACTCAAGCCAGAGCCGATAGCGTCAAGATCGGAACGCTCTCGTGCCATGAGAGCAGCGGCTGGGGCTTTGTCTTCGGCTCCTCACGCTCGGTTCGATGCACCTTCGCCGGCGGCGGTCGCGCAGAGCATTATGACGGAAGCATTTCGAAGTTCGGCGTGGATATCGGCTATCAACAATCCGGCGTACTGATCTGGTCCGTGGTCGCTCCAACCGAGGGCATGAGCCCCGGCGGCCTCGCCGGGCATTACGGGGGGGCCACCGCCGGCGGAGCCGTGGGCGCTGGAGTCGCCGCCAACGCCTTGCTCGGCGGATCCAACAACAGCATTGCGCTGCAACCCCTCAGTATTGAAGGAATGACGGGGCTGAACGTGGCGGCCGGCATTGGCGAATTGACGCTCCGCTATCAGCCGTAGGGGCTTTTGCTCAACGTCTTGGCGGGTAGTCGCTCGATCGGCTTTTTCGCGGGCCGAAAACGAGCTCACCGGCGGGCCGCCAGGGCTCTGGCGACCACCGGCGCAATGCCGGCGGCTATGATCCTTACCCCCAGCGCGTTGGGGTGGATCCCGTCGGGTTGGTTCAGTCGCGGGTTGCGCTCGACCCCCGCCAGCAGATCGGGATAGAGGGCCACTCTCTGCGCCCGGCCGACGCTCGCGAAGACCGCGTTGAAGTCGTGGGCGTAGGAGCGGCCGATGGCCGGCGGCGCGGAGAGCCCGGCGAGCACGACGCCGATCCGCCTGGCTTTGAGCCTCTGGACGATGCGCAAGAGATTGGCTCTGGTCGTGCGAGGGTCGAGACCTTGCAGCAGGTCGTTGCCGCCGAGGGCGACAAGGCAGAGGTCGGTGTCGCCCTGAACCGAGAAATCCAGTCGGGCGAGACCTGCGGCGGTGGTGTCTCCCGATACCCCTGCACCCCGCACCGTTGCGTAGATCCCCAGCCGTTCAAGGGCGTTCCTCAGGCGTGCGGGCAGAGCATCGGCGGCGGCGAGGCCATAGCCGGCGGTGATCGAGTCGCCCAGGATCGTCAACACCGGCCCTCCCCTCGCGGCGGCGAGGCCAAGCGAGCCCAGGACGGCCAGGCGCCTCGTGGGAAGCGAGTGGGATTGGGTTGGCACGAGGCTGGGTCCTATGTAGGCGGGGCAGTTCACGCCTTTCCTTACCAGAGGTTCCGATGTTCGACGCAAGCCCGCCGGGCGCGCCTCTGAGCCTGGAAGCGGTGTCATTGACCTTGCCGTCGCCGGCGGGTCCCGTGGAGATCCTGCGGGGCGTCGATTTCGAGGTCGCGGCGGGGGAGCGGGTCGCGGTGGTGGGACCCTCGGGATGCGGCAAGTCCTCGATGATCGCCGTCGCGGCGGGCCTGGAGCGGCCGACGCGCGGTTGGGTTCGGCTCCTTGGTCGCGATCTGGCGCCGCTCACCGAGGATGAACGGGCGCTCCTTCGCCGCGGCCGGGTATCGCTGGTGTTCCAGGCTTTCCATCTCCTTGCCAACATGACCGCCGAGGAGAACGTCGCCACCCCACTCGAAATCGCCGGCGAACGCCGCGCGCGAACAGCGGCTCGCGATTGGCTGGCGAGGGTGGGGCTGGATGCGCGCCGACGGCATTATCCGCACCAGCTCTCCGGGGGCGAACAGCAGAGAGTGGCCCTGGCCCGGGCGATGGCGGCGAGGCCGCAGCTCCTATTCGCAGATGAGCCAACGGGAAACCTCGACGCGGTCAACGCCCTCCAGGTCGCCGATCTGATGTTCGAACTGGCCGCGGAGAGCGGCGCGGCTCTGGTCGTGGCGACCCATGATCAGGCCCTCGCCGCGCGCGCCGATCGGCGCGCATCGATGCGCGACGGGCGTATGGTCGGCGATGCCTGAAGCGCCGCTGGCCCTCGTCCTCGCCGCCCGTGAATTGCGGGCGGGCGTCAAGGGATTCGGCATCTTCCTCGCCTGCATAGCCCTTGGCGTGGCGGCGATCGCCGCGGCGGGTTCGACAGCGCAGGCGTTCCGCGCCGGTCTGGCTTCTCAGGCTCGCAACATCCTTGGCGGCGATCTCTCGGTAACCGTGGAGCAACAGGCGTTCTCTCCGGCCGAGCGCGCGACTTTCGCGCGCGTCGGAAGAGTTTCCTACGCGGTGGTGGCGCGCGCGATGGCGCAGGCTGGGAACGGCGAGCGGCGGCTCGTCGAACTGCGCGGGGTCGACGGCGCCTATCCTCTGGCGGGTAAGGTCGAGCTTGCGGGAGCCAAGTCGTTGCGGGAGGTGTTGGCGGCCCCGGACGCGCGGCCAGGCGCGGTCATCGGCGCGGCGGTCGAACAAACTCTGTTGGACCGGCTTGGCCTGAAACTCGGCGAACGTTTCCTCGTCGGCAACTCAACCTTCGAAGCCCGCGCAATCCTGATCGCGGAGCCCGACAGGTTGAGCCGGGGCTTCGCCCTGGGACCAAAGGTCCTCACAAACTATGCGGCGGTGCAAGGCGGAGGTTTTCTCTCCCCTGGCCTGCTGTTCTCCGAAACGGCGCGGATCGCCATTCCGGGCGGCGAGGCCCTGGCGCTCGGACGCCGCAAGCTCGAAGCGGCCTTGAACCGCGACCCCCTCGGCGCGGGCTTCAGAATCCGCGACCGCAACGATGCAGCCCCCGGCCTCCGCCATCTCATCGATCAGCTGGAATATTTTCTGGGCGTTATCGGCCTGGCCTGCCTGGTCGCCGGCGGTCTTGGGATCTTCGGCGCGGTGAACACGCATATGGAGGCGAGCAAAGGCGCCATCGCGGTCCTGAAGGTGTTCGGCGCTCACGCTTCGATGGTGCGGGACGTCCATCTCATCCGGATCGCTCTGATGGCCACGGTCGGAACTGGTATTGGGCTTGCGGTGGGGGCGGCGGTCCCGCCGGTGCTGGGAAGCCTTGTCGCACACAGTCTTCCGATCCCCGCCCTGTTCGCCGTCTACCCATGGCCTCTGGTGAAGGCTGGAGCCTTCGGTCTGCTCGCGGCCGCCGCCTTCTCGCTGATTCCCCTGGCGCGAGCGCGTTCGACGCCGCCGTCGGTCCTGCTGCGCCGCGACGTGTCCGGACCGCCGACCCTGGGCGCGGAGGTCGTGGCCGCGGGGATCGCGGCAGTATCGCTTTGCGCCCTGGCGGTCGCCGGCGCGCCGAGCCCCGCGGCGGCGGCGGTGATGATCGGCGGCGTGGCGGCGTCCTTCGCCCTGCTGGCGGGTCTGGGCGCGGCAGCCGCCTGGGCGGCGGGACGGGCGAGAACGGGGGCGCGCGGTCCCCTGCGCATCGGGCTCGCCAACCTTGCCGGGCCGCGCTCGGCGGCGCGCACCGCGGCCCCCGCGATCGGCATTGGGGTCGCGCTGGTTTCGGCGGTCATCCTCATCCAGTCTAGCCTGCTCGCCCAGATCGAAACGATTGCCCCGCGCACCGCCCCAGCGCTCATTTTCACCGACATCCCGGCCGGCGCCGGCGCGAGGTTCGACGCGGCGGTGGCCCAAGCCTTTGGCCGGAGGATGACCGTCGCGGACTACCTTCGCGCGCCCTTCGCGACCGGGCGGATCTTGAAGGTGCGTGGCCAGGTCATCGATCGCCGCCGGATCGATCCCTCGCGGCGATGGGCGTACGACAGCGACATCAGCCTCTCGGCGATCGGCCCGCAACCCGCTGGCGCGGACATCGTCGCGGGGCGCTGGTGGCCAGCGGCCTATCGGGGACCTCCCCTGGCCGCGCTCTCGGTGGACGCGGCGCAGGGCGCGGCGGTGAGGGTAGGCGATACGATCGGCCTGGCCGTTCTGGGCCGTGAGATAGAGGCCAGGGTCGCGGCGCTGCGCAAAGTTGACTTCGCCGGGTTCGGCGCGAATTTTCCCGTTGTTCTCGATCCGGCGGCCCTGGCGGGCGCCGACCTCTCCGAAGTCGCAATCGCCAAAGCGAGCAGGGCCGAGGAAGGGCGCGTCACCCGCTCACTCGGCCGCGACTTTCGCGAGGTCAACGTGATCAGTGTGCGTGACCAGTTGGAAGCCGCAGCCGATCTCTTCGGCCGCCTCGCCCTTACGGTGCGCGCGATCGCCGGAGTCGCCGCCCTGGCAGGGGTCCTGGTCCTCGCCGGCTCGATCACCGCAGGAGCCAAGGACCGGTCTAGAGATGCGGCGATATTGAAGGTTCTCGGCGCGACGAGCGCCCAGATACTCGCCGCTTACGCCATCGAATTTGGCGCCGTGGGCGTCATAGCGGGCGTCGCGGGAGTGGGGTTGGGATATGTCGCGGCATGGCCCGTGGTGGTGAAGGTGTTCCATGCATCGTGGAGCGTGGACTGGTCGGGCATCGCAGCGTTGGCTGGCGGGGCCGCGATCCTGGCGGGCGCGGGCGGCGTCGTGGCTGCGCTCGGCGCCCTCGCTCAGCGCCCGGCGCCTGTCCTGCGGAGCCCGTAGCCGATCACCGTAGGCTCAGGCGCCGTTTCAAATGGGCGCGTGGCTCATCTCTTCGAGACGTGCGGAGCGATTGGCGCGCCGGAATCCCGCTCGGCGACGGCCTGTTTGAAACCGACCTCCTGGGCGTACTCGCGGAACCATTGTCCCTCGGGACTGTGGCGAGCCACGCCATCGAAGAAGGTCGCGAGCATCTGCGTGGTTGCCAACCCCATGTTCTCGTAAGCTTGATTGACTACCATCTTGGTCATCATGAGTTGGTTGCGCGGCACTCCGCGCAGGCGGGCGGCCAGCGCCTCGACCGCGCTCTCCAACTCGCTTTCGGGCACGGCCTTCAGGGCGAGTCCCATCTGGGCGGCCGCCTTTCCGTCAATCAGATCACCGGTCATCATCAGGCGCTTGGCTGCTTGCGGCCCCAGTCGATAGACCCACATCGCGGGGGTCGGGACCCCCCAGACTCTGGCTGGCGGATACCCGATCCTCGCGGTCTCGGTCATGATCAGGAAATCGCAGCACAAGGCGATGTCGGAGCCTCCCGCCACGGCCGCCCCATGGACCTGGGCGATCGTCGGCTTGCGCGCGCGCCAGAGCGACATGAAATCCTGGGTGTTGCGCCACATGAAGGCGAAATCGATGGTCGGGTCCCAGGGCATGGCTTGGCCGCCCGAAGAATCGCCATCGGTCAGTTCGGCGAACTTCTTGAGGTCATAGCCGCCACAGAAACCGGGGCCAGCTCCCTTGACGACGATGACATGGACGTCCGGATCGCTGTCGGCCCTCTCGACGGCCGCGCGAATTTCGCGCGGCATTTGCCGCTCGATGGCGTTGAAGCGCTCCGGCCGATTGAGCGTGATCCGCGCGACCCGAGCGGCGGTCTCGTAGATTAGCGTCTCGTAGGGCATGAGGGTCTCCGTTGGCCGCTACAAGCTATAGCTCTTCGGGGCCCCCGCGGATTCAAGTGGAGAGTCGATCGATGCTGCTCGAGGGTCTGAAGGTCGTGGAACTCGCCACCTGGGTCGCCGGTCCCGGCTGCGCGATGATCATGGCCGAATGGGGGGCGGACGTCATCAAGATTGAAAGTCCGGCGGGCGACGCCACGCGGGCCTTTTTCCCCGATACGCCCGAGAGTCCCGGCAATCCGGTGTTTTCGATGGAAAACCGCGGCAAGCGGGCGATCGTGCTCGACATCGCCTCGGCGGATGGCCGCGATGCGCTCATCACTATCCTCAAGGGCGCCGACGTCTTCGTGACGAATCTTCGACCCGGCGCCCTCAAGCGGGCGCGGCTCGACTACGACTCGCTCGCGCCATCCCTGCCCCGGCTCGTCTACGCCAGCGTATCCGGCTATGGCCTTTCGGGCGCCGAGGCGGACGTCCCGGCCTTCGATCTCACCGGATTTTGGACCCGGACCGGAGTGGCGGCCGCGACGATCCCCCCGGACCAGGAGCCTTTCCCCTGCCGTCCGGGGTTCGGCGATCATGTGACCGCGCTGGCCACTCTCGCCGGGGTGCTGGCGGCGCTGCGCGAACGCGACCGCACCGGCGCCGGACGCCTGGTCGAAACCTCCTTGATGCGAGCCGGCGTCTACACCCTTGGCTGGGACACCTCGGTGCACCTCCGGTATGGAACGGCGATGACGGCTGTGCCGCGCCGCGACCGGCCTGGCGCGCTGTCTGGCTATTTCCGCACTTCCGACGATCGGTGGTTCTGTCTCGTGCCGCGCGGCCCCAAGTGCTTTCCGGCCTTGATGGCCGCGATCGGGCGCGCCGAACTCGCCGGCGAGCCTCGCTATTTGCCGCCGATTACCGATCTGGAGACGGTAAGGGAGCTGCGCGCCGTGCTGGACGAAGTGTTCGCCAGCCTCACACTGGCGGAAGCCGGCGAGCGGTTGACCCAAGCTGACCTCATCTGGGCGCCGATGGCGAGCTTGGCGGAGGTGGCCCGCGATCCGCAGGCCGAGGCGGCCGGTTGTTTCGTGGAGACGCGCGACCATTGGGGCGGGAAATTCCCGGCGCCCGCCGCGCCCGTCCGATTCCCCGGACTAGCGGAGTCGCCCCGCGGCGCGGCGCCGAAGCTCGGCCAGCACACCGGCGAGGTCTTGCGTGAGGCGGGGTATGGCCGGGAAGCTCTCGAAGCGCTCCTGCGCAGCGGCGCCGCGGTTCAGGCAAGCCCGACGCCCGACCGCTGATGCGTCAGGCCCAGGTGACTCTGATTTCCGGTGGTCCGGGGCTCAGACAGCCGACGATTCGGGAAGCCGCGAACCCCGCGGCCCTGACCTGGCCGAGGACAGCTTCGCAACATCCGGGATCCGCCGCGATCAGCAGGCCGCCACTGGTCTGCGGGTCGGTCAGGAGATCCCTGCGCCATTCCGGCAAGTCGGCCGGAAGCCGGACCCACGCGGCGGAGCTTTCCCAGTTGCGAAGCGCCGCGCCGGTCCTCACTCCCACCCGCGCCAGGGCCTCGACCCCCTCGAGCAGATCCGGAGCCGCGGCGAATAATTCGGCGGAGAGATTCGCGCCGCGACACATTTCCAATGCGTGACCAAGGAGGCCGAAACCAGTGACGTCGGTGACGGCGTGAACGCCGCTCGCGGCGGAGAGGCGGGCGCCCACTTCATTGAGCTGGGTAGTGCTCGCGACCAGGGCCCCATAGGCGCCAGGCGGCAGACGCCCTTGCCTGAAGGCGGCGCTGAGAATGCCGACGCCGAGCGCCTTGGTGAGGATCAGGCGGTCTCCGCCGCGCCCGCCCTTGTTGGTCAGGACGCGATCGGGATGGACCAGACCTAGCGCCACGAGGCCATAGATCGGCTCGATGCTGTCTATGGAATGGCCGCCGGCGATCGGGATTCCAGCCGCGGCGCAGACCTGGGCGCCTCCCGCCAGGATGGAGCGGATGATCTCCGCGGGCAGCTCTTTGACCGGCATGCCGACGATGGCCAGAGCGAAGATCGGCCTCGCCCCCATGGCGTAGATGTCCGAGAGCGCGTTCGCCGCGGCGATTCGCCCGAAGTCGAAGGGGTCGTCCACGATCGGGGTGAAGAAGTCGGTGCTCGCGACCAGCGCTTGCTCGTCGTTGAGCCGCCAGACAGCGGCGTCGTCGGACGTCTCGGGTCCGACCAGCAAATCGACAAAGCCGGCGGCCATGGGCGTGTGCTCGAGAAGCGACTGCAGCATGGCGGGGGCGAGCTTGCACCCGCAGCCGCCACCGTGCGCAAGCGCCGTCAGCCGCCCGACTTCAGCCATCTCGCGACTCTCCCCGGGCTCTCTACAACTTCGCGGCCCATTCTGCGCGCCGCGCGGGGCCATCTTGCGCTAGGCTTGGCCCGCTGGAAAAGGTGGCGCATCAAGGCGCTTTCGAAGGAGAGACAGCGGCGATGGCGGGACTTTGCGAAGACCGAGTGGCGATCGTCACCGGAGGAGGGCGCGGGATCGGACGGGAATACTGCCTGATGCTGGCGAGAGAAGGCGCCAAGGTGGTCGTCAACGACCTGGGCGGCGGCGCCGACGGGACCGGCGCGGACGCATCCCCAGCGGCCGAGGTGGTTTCCGAGATCGAAGCCATTGGGGCGCAGGCGGTGGCCAACAGCGCCGATGTCTCCGACTGGGACCAAGCCAAAGGAATGATCGACCAGGCCATACAGACCTTCGGAAGGCTCGACGTCCTCATCAACAATGCCGGGATTCTCCGCGATCGCATGCTGGTCAACATGACCGAGGCCGAGTGGGACGCCGTCATCAAGGTTCACCTCAAAGGGACCTTCGCCCCATCCCATCATGCCGCCGCCTATTGGCGCGAACTGAACAAGACTACCGGCGAGCCGACGGGGGGGCGGATCATCAACACCTCCTCGGTATCGGGGATCTATGGCAATATCGGCCAATCCAACTATGGCGCCGCGAAGATGGGCATCGCCGCCTTCACCATCATCGCCGCGCGCGAGCTTCGCCGCTACGGCGTGACCGTCAACGCAATCGCCCCCGGGGCGCTGACCAGAATGACCGAGAATCTCGGGGGGCCGATCACTGAGGAACGGCGGCGTCGCGGGGATCCGAAATGGGTCGCGCCGATCGCGGTCTGGCTCGCCAGCGAGCAGTCGGCGGAAGTCAGCGGGCGCGTGTTCGAAGCCAGCGGCGGGGTGCTCGGAATCGCCGAAGGTTGGCATCGAGGGCCGACCATCCAGCCGATCGAAGATCCCAATCTGCTCGGCCCGGCGGTCGCCGAACTGATGGCCAAGGCGCGAAAGAACGCCGGCATGAACGGTCAGGACCTGGACTGAGGCCGACGCCCTCGCGCGGCGGCGCAATCTAGGCGAACGACTCGGTCATCGCCGAATAGACAAGGGTGCGCAGATCGCGCCGCAGAGTGAGGCGGGCGTCGGTCCCCATCACCTGGGTCATGAAGACCACCGCCAGATCCTCCTTGGGGTCGATCCAGAACGCGGTGGAGGCGGCGCCTCCCCAGAAATACTCGCCCACCGTGCCCGGAAGGCGGGTCTTGGCGACATTGAGATTCACCCCACACCCGATTGAAAACCCGATCCCGGCGTAGCCTGCCTCGCTGAACAGCCCGGGCGGCGCCATCTCCTCCAGCTCCTTGTTCTGCGGGAGGTGGTTCAGGCTGAAGAGCTCCACGGTCTTGGGGCTGAGGATCTGCACCCCATCCAGAGCGCCGCCATGCAGCATCATGCGGCAAAAGCGCATGTAGTCGTGAGCGGTCGATACCAGGCCGCCGCCGCCCGACTCCAGGCTTGGCGGCTCGGCGTACGTGCTTTTCTGCGCGTCATCTTGCAGTTTCAGCCCGCCGCCTTCCCTGGGCTGATAACAGGAAGTGAAGCGGTCGAGCTTTTCCGGCGGGCAATGGAAGTCAGTGTCCGTCATCCCAAGGGGTTGGAAGAGCCGCGTACGCAGGAACTCGCCAAAGCTGATCCCCGAAAGCTTTTGGACCAGGTAGCCCATGACATCGATCGACAGCGAATAGTTCCAGGCTGTCCCGGGAGAAAATTCCAGCGGCAAGGCGGCGAGCTGCTCGATCATTCCATCCAGACCGCCAGGGGTAGTGAACTCTCCCACGCGCGCCTTGCGGTAGGCGGCGTCCACGCTGGTGCGCATCATGAAGCCGTATGTCAGGCCCGAAGTGTGCGTCACGAGGTCGACCACCTTCATCGGCCGCAAGGGCCGCGTCGTGAGGAAGCTCGTCGGCGCGCCCGCCAGCAAGGCGGGAACGCCGCTGGCGTAGACCCCGAGCGCCTTCCAGGAGGGAATGTGCGTGTGGACGGCGTCATCGAGTCCGATCAGGCCCTCCTCGACCAGCATCATCAGCGCCACCGAGGTGATCGGCTTGGTCATCGAATAGATGCGGAAGATCGCGTCCTCGCGCATCGGCTTGTCGCGCTCGAGGTCCATGTGGCCGGAGATGCCGGTATGGACCGGTTCGCCCCGGCGGTAGACCATGGTCAGCAGGCCCGGAAGATCGCGACCGTCGACGTAACGGGACTTCATCACCCGATCCAGGCGATCCAGGCGCGCCGACGACAGGCCCACCGATTCTGGTTTCACCACTTGTCTGCATCCTCCTGGTTTGCGGTCAGCACGCGCTGGCGGTGGTCGGAGCGCCGGACGCCCCGCGCGACGCGCCGCTGGAGGATGCGATCGTATAGCGGCGAACCTCAGTCGGACAACTGGCGGCTCGGACTCAGCGGGCCGGTTTCGCAGCCCAGATCCCGCGCAGGAAGCGGAGCAGAGGATTCCCCTCGGGCGCCAATTCCCGGGGAGCAAGGAGTTCCAAGCCGGCGAAATTTTCGTCCCGCCACACCAGGCGCGCCTCATGGGTCAGGGCGAACCGGTGATCGATCAGCCAGAACCGGCGAGGCAACGCGGTCTGAGGCGGAAGCTCGATCTTGACACCGGTTTCCGACCAGTTTCGGACCGTGCATGGAACGCTGAGCATGTCATCGCCGTGGACGATCGTCGCTCCAAGATGTGTTTGGTGTCGCCGCGCGCCTCGCGCCTCTGCGTCGGATCCCGATTCTGCCGCAGGCGCGTCCATCCCGAAAGCTACGATTTCAACCGTTACGGGGTGCTTACTGGATCGATCCAATCATAGGATCGGAGAGCTCGCTCCCGCCGTCTTGCCTCGCCGGGGCATTGGGGACTAGCTGAGGGCCGCCGATTGCGCCGACAGCCCGCGGCTTCTTCCCGTTCCCGGCCCACCGAGAGTGCAAACCATGCCGATTTCGATGTTCCAGGCTTCTGTTCCCGTCTTGACCCGAGGCCTGCGAAGCCTCTCGGCGATTCTCGAAAAGGCCATGGCCTCCGCCGAGGCGCGGAAGATCGACCCGACAGTCCTGGTCGGGGCGCGTCTGTCGCCCGACATGTTCTCCTTGGGCCGGCAGGTGCAGATCGCCTCCGATACCGCCAAAGGCGCCGCGGCGCGCCTCGCCGCGGTCGAGGTTCCCAGCTGGCCGGATACCGAAACCAACTTCGCCGAGCTTCAAGCGCGGATAGCGAAAACCATCGACTATCTCGCGACGTTCAAGGCGGAACAGATGGACGGCGCCGAAGACCGCGCCATCACGCTGAAAACCGCCGAGGGCGATATCGCGGGCACGGGCCAGTCCTTCCTGCTGAACTTCGCCTTGCCCAACTTCTTTTTCCACCTGGCCACCGCCTACGGCATTCTGCGGCACAACGGAGTGGCGGTGGGCAAACGAGACTTTCTGGGCGCGCCCTGACCTTCATCGAAGGCCCCCGCCCTTGAGTTTTCCTCCGGCTCCGAACTCGGCGGTCCAGGATCTGCTTGCGGCCCGCCGCCACTTTCAGCAGGGCGAGCTGGCCTTGGCCGCGACCGCCGCGCGTCGGGCGGCGCTCGCCGATCCCAGCAACCGGGAGGCGCACGGAATCTGGGGGATCGCGGCGGTGGAAACCGGGGATTATGCCGGCGCGATCGATCCTTTGCGCATCGCGGCCCACCACGCGACCGCCGGTTCTCCGCGCTGGGCCCTTTTCAACAGCCAGCTTGCCCTGGCGCTGTGGAACATCGGCTATTGGCGGCAAGGCCTCGAACGACTTGAGCCGGTGGAGCAGTTGGCGTCTCCCGACCCCATGGTCCGAAATCGGATCGGCATCGCCCTAGTCGGCATGAACCTCGCCGAACGCGGCTTGCCGCACCTCGAGTTCGCGGCAGCCGCCAGCCCGAAGATGGTGGACCTCCTGTGCGATCTCGGTTGGGCCTTGATGTCGCTAGGCCGCCTGGGCGACGCCGAGGCGCGCTTCGACGAAGCGCTGGCGCTCAAGCCCGAGATGCCGCGGGCTCACCTGGCCGTGGCCGGGTTGCGGACATCCACAGCCGAGCGCAACCACTTGGACCGCCTGGCCGCCCTGCGCGCGAGCCCGAGTGTGAATCCCGCTGACCATGCGAGATTGGGCTACGCCATTTTCAAGGAACTGGATGACCTGGGCCGCTGTGATGAAGCGTGGCCGGTTCTGGAGGGGGCCAACGCGTTCATGGCAGCCCTCCCGCCGCCATGGTCGGCGGGCGACGACGACGACTTCACCAAGGCGCTGATCAAGCGGTTTCCGAGAAGTGCATTCTCCGTTCCGCAGCCGGCTCGCGAGACCGGGCGCATTCCCGTCTTCATCGTCGGGCTGCCGCGAACCGGCACCACTCTGGTGGAACGGATCCTCGCCGCCCACAGCCAGGTTCATGCGATGGGCGAATTGCCGCTCTTTCCCCGGTTGTTCCGCGAGGCCGCCGGCGCAGAGGGTCCGTGGCTCAGCGCCAGGGACGTCATGGCCACAAGGAGCGCCGACTGGCCGGCCCTCGGCGCGATCTATTCGGAAGAGTCCGCTTTTCTCACCGGCGGCGCGCGCTTCGCGATCGACAAGCTGCCGTTCAACAGCCTGCTGATCGGAGCCGTCAAACTTGCTCTGCCGAATGCGAGAATCATCCTCCTCCGCCGCGATCCGATGGACACCCTGTTCAGCGCCTATCGGACGCTCTTTCCGCAGGAGGGCGTGTGTCGCTGGTCCTACCGACTGGAAGATCTGGCGTCCCATTACCGCCATCACCATCGCTTGATGGGCCATTGGCGGACCTGTCTGCGCGAAGGTCTCATCGAGATCTCCTATGAGAAATTGGTCGCCGAGCCTGAGGCGCAGATTCGCGCCCTAGTGGCGGCCTGCGGTCTCGGGTTCGAGGAGGCCTGTCTTCGGCCGCATGAATCCACCGGCGCCGTGCTGACGGTGAGCAGCACCCAGGTGCGCTCGCCGATGACGGCCAGCCACGTGGGCGCCTGGCGACAGTACCAGACCGGACTGGAACCGCTTCGCGCGCGCCTGGACGCATTGGGATTGCTTGGTGCGGACTGAGATGACTCGTTGCGGCCGGTCCTCAGTCCGCAGGGCGGCCTTCCACGCCTCGCAGCGACCTCAGCCAGTTCACGCCGGCCACGATGTAGGCCCGGTCGCGGGCGAGGGGCGAGACGTGAGTGGCGCCGACGGCGTCGAGGATCCACGCCTGCCGCGCCCGCGTGGCCGGGGCCACTTCGGCCGCGCGCCAGGCTCTTGACGAAAAAAGATCGGGTCGCGTGGTCCCCACGATCACCACCGTGGGAACAGCGGCCGGCGAGCCGCCCAGCTCGCGGGCGGTGGAAAGGCCGGGGACGATCGCCCGATCCTCGTCGCGGGCCACGCGCAGGCTCGAGAGTCTGGTGAGGGCCTCTCGCTTGCGCCCCGCCGCCTCGCCCTGGAGGCCCTCGGCCGTCACGGCCATCGGTGCGACGATCGGCGCCAGGCCCAGATCGGCGGCGACCACCGCCAGCTCGGCGAGGTGGCGCTCATCGGCGAGGTAGCGCAGCAGGGCGGGGTCATCCAGATCATCGCTGGTGACGGCGTTGACGTAGACGAGCCCGGCCACCCGGCAAGGCCACCGGGCGGCGAAGGTCTCGATATAGAGCCCGCCGTTGGAATGGCCGACCAGGATCACCGACGAAGTCTCTCCCAGCGCATCCAGCAGGCCGGCGAGTTCGTCGGCGATGGCGATCGCGTCCTTCGCGCCGGCCCTGGGCGCCGAGCGGCCGACGCCGCCGCGGTCGTAGGCGCAGACCCGGCCGCCCCTTGCGAGATCGTCCAGAACGAGGTCCCAATCGGCGGAGGTTCCGAAGGCCCCCGACTCGAGGATCACCGTCGGCGAAGCGGAGCGCGCGCCCCGGCAGTCCACATAGAGGGGCGCGGGGCCGGCCGAGGGCGCCGGAGGCGTCGGGGCGGCCCACGCAGACCCGCAGGCGAGGCTCGCCGCGATGGCCAGGACGAGGCGTCGCGAGCTTGGCAAGGATTGACCTCCTCAGCGATCAGGCGTGGACCGCACCACCTGCGAGTGGCGAAATCGAGTCGGAAGGGCAGGCGTTCCTTCACCCAGGCTGGGGCGTGTCGTTCCGTGGCTCGTCGAGCACCGCGCACTTGTGGTCCATGAGTTCCTCGCCGGCCGCCACGTCGAACCGGGCCAGATCGGCGCGATCGCTCAGGAGCACGAAGCCCGGCCTTCCGTCCGCGAAGGTTTCGCCGATCACCACCAGAGTCTCGCGGCCCATGTCCGCCCGAGCCTTGGCGTCTCCCGTCGCGAGAATCTTGAAGGGATCGCGCGCCCCGAGATCCGCGCCCATCAGCCGCCTTGCGCGATAGCGATGGCCGGCAAGAGGCACATTGAGCCTCGACCATTGTCCGCCGATCCTGCGCTGGTTGGTTTGAAGGGCCTGGCGCACGTCGGCGCGCACGCAGTCGATGTGGATATGCAGCTGGTTCTGGCTGCGCGCGAAGCGTGAGTTGATCGCCAGGGCGATGTCCTCGCGCGGCATCTCCCGTCCAACGGGTTTTTCGAGGAACCTGCGGGCCTCCCACGCCGCCTGCCAATAGTTCACCGATCCAGGCGAAAGGAGCCTGGGGCTGTCGATGCCGCTGATCCTGGCCGTGGGAACAAGAAGGTGCTGGGTCGGCCCGCGCAAATCCTTGAGCACCGCATAGCCGCGCGTCAGATCAACGGCGGTGCATGGCGCAGGGGCTCCGGTGAGCTTCATGTCGGTGACGCAAAGATCATGCACGACCCGCCACAGCGCGTCCGGGTCGGCGGCTCGCGCCTCCGAAGCTGCGATGAACGCGATGGCGGCCACGGCGGTGGCCACCGCCGCCGAGCGGACAATAGCCGTGGCGGCGGCTCGCTCTCGAACAGCCTTCGGGTTGTGCATCGAGGCGACCCACCCTGCGCGCGAGCGCCTGTCAAGCCGGGCGTCGCGGCCTTCAGATGATCTCGAAATAACGCTCGAGCTCCCAGCTGGTGACGGCGCGGCGGAACTGGCGCTCCTCCCAAACGCGGGTAGCGGCGAAATGATCGACGAATTCGCGGCCGAAGAGGGTGACCGCCGCGGCCGATCCTTTCAGCCGCTCCGCCGCCTCGCCTAGGGTGGCCGCAAACGCCAAGTCGTCGGAAGGGCTTTGGGCGTAGGCGTCGCCGCTCACCGGGGCGGTGGGTTCGATCCGGTTCTCGATCCCCCACAGGCCCGAACCCAGGGCGGCGGAGAGCGCGATGTAGGGGTTGATGTCCGCGGCGCCGACCCGGTGCTCAACTCGCTGGCTCTTTGGACCGCCGCCGACCACCCGGAGCGCTGTGGTACGGTTCTCGATCCCCCAGCTGGCGCTGGTCGGCGCCCAGAAACCGGGCGTCAGGCGGGTGAAACTGTTGACCGTGCCGGCGATCATGGCCAGCAGCTCGGGCATGAGCCGCTGCTGTCCGCCGACGAACCAGCGCATGGTCTGCGACATCGCGTGCGGCGTGTCCTCTTGATGGAACACGGGCTCGCCCGCGAGACCGGCGAGCGAGATGTGGATGTGGCCTGACTGGCCCGGCCAGTTCGGCGACCACTTGGCCATGAAGGTCGCCATGAGCCCGCGCCGCTGGAAGAGGATCTTGGTGAAGGTCTTGAAAAGCGCTGCCCGGTCGGCCGCCTCGAGGGCGCCGTCGGCCTGGAGGGCGGCCTCGAGAACCCCGGCGCCGGTCTCGGTGTGCAGCCCCTCCAGCGGCATGCGCATCGTTTCGCAAAGCTCCAACAACTCATGGTAGAGCTCGGCGTGAACGGAGCTGCGCAACACCGAATATCCGAAGGCGCCGGGGGTGATGGTCTGGAGGTTGCGGTAACCCTTCTCGCGGATGCTCCGCGGCGTTTCGTCGAAGACGAAGAACTCGAACTCGAACCCGGCCTTGGCCGAAAAGCCGAGCGCCTCGGCCCGGGCCAGCACCCGGCGCAGCAGGCCGCGCGGGCAGATCGCCTCCGCCCGGCCGGCGAATTCACCCAGCAGGAAGAGGGTCTTGTCCTCGAACGGGATCGGCCGCGCGCTACCGGGCAGCAGGCGGACCTCGACGTCCGGATAGGCGGTGTGCCAGCCGGTGTATGTCAGGTTGTCGAGCAGCCGGTCGTCAAGGTCCCAGCCTAGCACCACGTCGCAGAAACCAAATCCGCCCTTCAGCGAGGAGATCAGCTTGTCGCGGTGCATGTACTTGCCGCGCAGCACCCCGTCGATGTCGGTGACCCCGACCTTGAACGCCTTGAAGGCGTCGGAGCGGACGAGCCCGATCAGCGTTTCGGGGGTAAGGTCGGCAAGCCCGTCAGCCATCGGCATGGTCCATTCAAGGGGCCGTTGTCGAAGAAATATCACCCGCCAGCGCTCTTTGCAGAATGGCCGCGTAGTCGGCTTCGGTGAAGACTGTCGGGTTGGAAGCCGCCGAGGGGTCCTCGGTCGCCATCCGCGCGATGCGGCCGACATCGTCCGCCGGCGTCCCGATCTCGGCGAGGCTGGCGGGAATCCCGATCTGGCGGCGCAGGGCGAGAACCCAGGCCAGGAGGTCGCCCGCCTCGCCGCCCAGCCCCAGGCAGCGGGCCAGCCACGCCGCTTCGCCCTCGATCGCCGGCATGTTGGCCGCCAGCACATAGGGCATCAGGATCGCGTTCAGCAGGCCATGGTGCGCGCCGTAGAGCGCCCCGAGCGGGTGGGCCAGGGCGTGCATCGCGCCCAGCCCACGCTGGAACGCCGTCGCTCCGGCCTGCGCCGCGGCGAGCATGTTTGACCGGGCGGCGATGTCGGCGCCGTCGCGCACCGCCGCGGGCAGCCACTCCTTGACCAGCCGCGTCCCCTCCACGGCGATCCCGCGCGCCAGGGGATGATAGCCCGGGGCGAAGAAGGCCTCGAGGTTGTGCGAGAGGGCGTCCATACCGACCGCCGCGGTCAAGTCCGCCGGCAGGCCGACCGTGAGGGCGGGATCGGCGATGACGATCCTGGGCAGCATCAGGGGATGGAAGATGATCCGCTTCACCCTCGCCGGCGCGTCGCGGATCACGCTGGCGCGGCCAACCTCCGAGCCGGTCCCCGCCGTGGTGGGGATGGCGACCACCGGCAGGATCCTGGACGGATCGGCCAGCTTGAAGTTCTCGCCGATGTCCTCGAAGGCCCACAGTGGCCGGTCCTGGTGGGTGGCGAACGCCACCGCCTTGCCCGCGTCCAGCGAACTGCCGCCACCCAGGGCGATCACCCCATCCGCGCCGTGGGCGATAAGGGATGCGCCGCCGGCCGCCACATCCTCGCCGGTCGGATCGCCGGCGATGTCGCTGAAAAGGGCGATCTCGAGCCCCGCCTCGCGGACGGCGGCGAGCGCCTTGGCGACCATGGGATTGGCGGCCAGTCCGCGGTCGGTGATGAGCAGCGGGCGGGCGATCCCTGCCGCGTGGCAGGCGTCGGCGAGCTCGCCGATCCGGCCGGCGCCGAACCGGATACGGGTCGGAAAATTCCAGTCGCCGGTAAACGTGGTCACGCGTCAGAACCTTCCGGTTCGTCGGCCGGACCGCTCATGACCCAAGCCGCTCCACGGCGGCGGCGCATCACCGCATAGTAGACGATCGCCAGCGCCACCATGGCGAGAGTTGCGATCAGGCTGGGTCGTCCGACATCGCGATCGAGCCAGTCCGTGTAAAGAACATAGCCGAGCGTCGCGAGCACCAATGTCGGCGCCAAGGGGTGCAGTGGCATTTTCCAGGCGGCGTGCGCGGTGGAGCCGGTCCGCCGGCCAGCGATCGCGCCCAGGCACAGCAGGGCGTACATCACGACCACCCCGGCGCCGTTCATCACCAGCAGCAAGTGGAAGGGAATGAAGCACGCCGCGATCGCGGTGAACCCGGCTAGCAGGGTCGCGACCCACGGAGAATGGAAACTCCCATGGACTCGGACCAAGGCCCTGTTGGCCGCCCCGCTCCACATCCGATCCCTACCGCTCGAATAGAAGAACCGGGCGTTTACCAGGACGATCGCGATCACCGCATTGGCGATCGCCAGGGCGACGCCCAGGCCGATGACGGTGGCAAGGGCGCGCCCGCCGCTCTCGCGAACGAAATCGCTGAACGGGTTTTGCGAAGCGAGAAGGCCCTTGAGGTCCGGCGCGCCGAGCAACACCGCCGTCACCGGCACGAACTCGAACGCCACGGTCAGCGCCAGGGCGAAGAGGATCGTGCGGGCCACCCGCCGCGGCGCCCCGTGCATCTCCTCGCTGAAATAGACCGCCGCGCCAAAGCCGTTGTAGGCGAAGATCGCCACCGTGGTCGCCAGCCCGATCATCGCCGCCGGCGCGGCCTTGAGGACGCCCGCGCTCAACACCACCGGTCGACCGATCACTTCGGCGAGGGAGCGGTGCGGGTGGGCGAAGCCGAGCGCGGCCAGGACGATCAGGGCGGCGACTTCGATCAGCAGAAATGCGCCGGTCACCCAGGCGTTGGTGCGGATGTTGAGGATGCCCAGCCCCATCGCCGCGACGATGATGCCGATCGCGATCGGCAGCGGCTGGGCTGCGGGCCACACCGCAGAAACATAGGCGCTGGCCCCTAGCGAGAGGACCGCGGGGGCAAGCGTCGAGCCGATGGTGTTCATGCCCATGAACACGAAACCGACAGAGGGCCCCAGGGTGCGGCCGAGGATCGCGTATTCGCCGCCGGCGAGCGGCCAGGCCGACGACAGTTCCGCATAAACGAAGGCCATCGCCAGCGCGACCAGAGCCGCAACGCCGAGGCTGAGGAACGCGCCGGTTCCCGCCTGCTGGATGATCCCGGGGATGATCACGAAGACCGAGGAGGCGGGGGTCACCGCCGAGAGGGTCAGGAGCAGCGCGCCGGTGACCTTCATGCTGCGGGTGAGCGGGCGGGCCGGCGTCGCGGCAGTCACGGTCACCAGACGCCGCCCCCACTACAGGCGGCAGATCCGCCGCACGCCAAGACCTGAAGTGATCGTAGCCAGCTTCGTCGGACGCCGCCAGCTAGCGGGGCCTCGGCCCTCCGATTGCCTCCCCACCCTCCTCGGCGACGAGGCTGGCCGCCGGTTTTTTCTGGCGCGCGCCGCGCTCGACGATACAACCGGTTTTCGCGGGAGGGATGGTCATGGCTGACGGCGCGGTGGGCGGGTTCACGCGCGACAGGTTCGCGGGCGTTCGCGACGCCTTCGCCGCGAACCTCGCCAGCGGGGCCGACGTCGGGGCCTGCTTCGCCGCCACTCTCGAGGGCGAAACGGTGGTCGACCTCTGGGGCGGCTGGGCCGACGAGGCGCGCACCCGCCGCTGGGAGACGGACACGATCGTCAACGTCTATTCCACCACCAAGACCATGACCGCACTTTGCGCACTGATCCTCGCCGATCGCGGCGAGCTCGATTTTGCCGCCCCGGTGGCGCGCTACTGGCCGCAGTTCGCGGCCAACAGCAAGGCTGGCGTCAAGGTCAGCCATTTGATGAGCCACGCCGCCGGCCTTTCTGGCTGGAAGGAACCGATCGCCAGGGAAGACCTCTATGACTGGGAGAAGGTCACCACCCTCCTGGCAGCCCAGGCGCCCTATTGGGAGCCGGGGACCGCTCCGGGCTACCACGCCCTCACCCAGGGCTATCTGGTCGGCGAGGTCATCCGGCGGATCACCGGCCGCTCGGTGGGAACCTTTTTCCGCGAAGAGATCGCCGAGCCGCTCGGCGCCGACTTCCACATCGGCCTGCCGGCGTCCGAGGACCACCGCGTCGCCGAGCTGATCCCGCCGCCTGCCGGCGGGGCGATCGGCGACGGGGTTCAGACCCCCCTCATGGCCAACATGTCGAACAATCCCGCCATCGATCCCAGTGACACCCGCACCCGGGCCTGGCGGGCGGCGGAGATCCCCGCCGCCGGCGGCCACGGCAACGCCCGCTCGATCGCCCAGATCCACGCCATCCTCGCCAATGGCGGCGTCGCCAAGGGCAAACGGTTCCTGTCGGAAGCCGGCTGCCGCAAGGCGCTGGAGCCGCAGATCGAGGGGCTCGACCTGATCCTCGCCATGCCGGCCCGCTACGGCATGGGCTTTGGCCTGCCCGGCGAGGCCGTTCCCCTGCCCAACCCCAACACCATCTACTGGGGCGGCTATGGCGGCTCCCTGGTCATCATCGACTTCGACGCGCGCACCACCTTCGCCTACGCCATGAACAAGATGGCCCCGACGACCACCGGCGACATGCGCGCCATGGGCCTGGCGATGACGATGTGGCAGGCCCTGGCGAGCGGGTGATGATCGCGCGCGCGCTGATCCTCGGCTTGCTGCTCTCAACCGGCGCGGCGCGGGCGGCGCCGACGACCGAGCACTGGCGCGTCCAGGGCCTCGAGGGACCGGCGCAGATCGTCGTCGACCGCTGGGGCGTGCCGCACATCTTCGCCGCCGACGAGCGCGACGCCTTTTTCCTCCAGGGCTACAACGCCGCGCGCGACCGGCTGTGGCAGATCGATCTCTGGCGCAAGCGCGGCCTGGGCCTGCTTTCGGCCAGCTTCGGCGCCGCCTACGTCGAAGAGGATCGCGCCGCGCGCCTGCTGCTGTACCGAGGAGACATGGCCGCGGAATGGGCGTCCTACGCTCCCGGCGCCAAGGCGATTGTCGAGGCGTTCACCGGCGGGATAAACGCCTACGTGGCCGAGACGCGGGAAGGGACAAAGCCCCTTCCAGTGGAGTTCTCCCTCACCGCCTCGCGGCCCGATTTCTGGCGACCGGAGGATGTCGTGCGGATTCGCAGCCACGCCCTGGTCGGCAACCTGACCTCCGAGGTCGCCAGGGCGCAGGTCGCCTGCGCCGCCGGCCTTCCCGCCGACGCCCTGCGCCGCAAGCTCGAGCCGCCACACACGCCGATCGTTCCCCAGGGTCTGGATCCCTGCGTCGTCACCCCGGAGGTTCTGAAGGACTACATCCTGGGCGTGCAGCCGGTCGGCTTCACCGCGGCGAGCGGCAAGGTCGCGGCGATCGGCCCGGCGAGGTTCACCGATGCGATGGCCGGCGAAGGCTCCAACAACTGGGTCGTCGCGGCCTCGCGAACCATCACCGGCCGGCCGATCCTCGCCAACGATCCGCACCGCCTGCTCGGCGTGCCCTCGCTGCGCTACATCGTCCACTTGAACGCTCCGGGCCTCGATCTCATCGGCGCCGGCGAGCCGGCCCTGCCCGGCGTCGTTCTCGGCCACAACGCCGCAGCCGCCTTCGGCCTCACCATCTTCGCCATCGATCAGGAGGATCTCTACGTCTATGCCCTCGATCCCGCCGACCCGAACCGCTACCGCTACGGCCCCGGCTGGGAGACGATGAGGCTGGTGCAGGAGGCCATCGAGGTGAAGGGCGAGGCCCCCCGCGAGGTCGTGCTGCGGTTCACCCGCCATGGGCCGGTGATCGACTGGGATCCCGCGCACGGCCGCGCCTTCGCCCTGCGCACGGTGTGGGGCGCGCCGGGCGCCTCTGGCTACTTCCAGGCCACCTGGCTCACCCACGCGAAGAGCTGGAACGATTTTCTCGCAGCCCACGACCATTGGGGAGCGCCGCCGCTCAATCTCGTCTTCGCCAACAGCGCCGGCGACGTCGGCTGGGCCGCCTCGGGCCTCACCCCGGTGCGCCCCAACTGGGATGGGCTGTTGCCGGTCCCCGGCGATGGCCGCTACGAGTGGCGGGGATTCCTCGAGGGCGAGGATCTCCCGGTCAGCCGCGATCCGGCGAAGGGCTGGTTCGCCACCGCCAACGAGATGAACCTGCCGGACGGATACCCCGACGAGGCGCGCAAGGTCTCCTTCGAATGGGCCGACCGCTCGCGCATCGACCGGATCGAGGCGGTGCTGGGCGCCAATTCCCAGGTCAGCCTCGCCGACTCCACGGCCCTGCAGACCGACGCCACGAGCACGATCTCGCGTCGCCTGACCTCGCTGATCGCGCCGCTTTCCTCGCCGAACCCGCGTCTGGCCCAGGCGCTCGCCCTGCTCAAGGTCTGGGACCATGTCGAGCGGACCGACAGCGCCGCGGCGGCGATCTACGAGGTGTGGGCCGTCAAGCACCTCGGGCCGGCGGTGGTCCGCCAGGCCGAGCCGCGGGCGGCCAAGGTGATCGGCCTTGGCAACCTGGACGCCTCGCTCACCTGGCTCGAGCACGCCGAAGGCGTGCGCGACGAGATCCTGCTCGCCAGCCTCGGCGAGGCGCTGGACGAGCTCACCGCTCGCCTGGGCCCGGACATGGCGAGCTGGACCTGGGGCCGGCTGCATCACGCGATCTTCACTCCCGCCGTCGCGCCCCTCGCCGATCCTGCGCTGCGCGCGGCAATGACGGTCGGCCCGGCGCCCCTTCCCGGCGGCGCCTCGACGCCCAAGGCCGCCACCTGGGCGCCAGCCGACTTCAACACCATCAGCGGCGCCTCGGTGCGGATGGTCGTCGATGTCGGCGCGTGGGACAATTCGCTGATCATCAACACTCCCGGCCAGTCCGGCGATCCGCAAAGCCCCCACTACCGCGACCTCTTCCCGCTCTGGGCCACGGGCCGCTACATCCCCATGCTCTTTTCACGCCCGGCGATCGACGCCGCCGCCGAAAGGGTGATCGAACTGACGCCAAGCAGTTGAAGGGCTCGAGCGCCTCTTCGAATCCCACGACTTGGAAGTCGGGCGAGGGAGGGAAAGCAAAAGCGCCGTCGCCGAATCGGCCATGGTCGTCGCGCCTCGCCTACACCACGCGCGGTCGCCCCGGTTGCCCGAGCTCACATTCCAAAGCCGCGCGATCCCAGCCGGCGGCGTCGGCGGCGGCGGCGTAGGTGGAGGAAAGAAACGCCATCACCGCGGCGTCGGGATCGCTGGCGGCGCGCACCGCCTCGTAGGACAGCACAAATTCGCCAAGGCCGGGATCGTAACGCGCCTCCGGCGGCGAGACGCCGGCGGTCCGGTAGCCGGGCGGCTCTGGCCAGGCATAGGAATAGAAGGCTGCGTCCTGCTCGCCAGGCCCGCCCGGCCAGAAGCCGGCGCTGCTCACCTCGTGCGAATAGGCTTCCCTCGTCACCGAATCGGGCAAGTGGGGCACGCCGCCGGGATGGCGCGGCGCGCGGCGCCCCGAAAACCTGGTGACCGCGAGATCGAAACTGCCCCAGAAGAAATGCACCGGACTGGCCTTGCCCAGAAAGCCGGTGCGAAAGCTCTTCAGCACCCTGTCCGCCTGCAATAGCACCCGCCAGAAGCGCGTGGCCCAGACCGGATCGTAGGCGCGCGGCGCGCGGTCCTTCTCGAACGGCACGGCCAGGGCCATCTCGTTCGGAGCGTCGTGGATCCTGACCGGCGCGCCGACCGCCGCGAGCATCGCCATCACCTTGGCGTGGAATTCCGCCACCGGCATGGGCGCGAGGGCGAGCGCCGCGCCCGGCCCGTCGGTGCGCACCCTCAGCGACTGGTCGATGAAGTCGAGCTCGAGGTCGAAGGCGCGCCTCCCGTGCGGGATGGGCCCGCTCGTCAGCCCCCGCGGCGTCAGATAGAGCGGCGTCTGCCAGGAATGGTTGAGCCAGGGCGTTTGCGCCAGACGCACCTTGCCGAGGATCTGCATCCACAGGTGCAGGGTCGTGCAGGTGTCCGCCCACCGCCCATAGGGAAGTGCCGGCCAGGTCTCCAGGGCAGGGAGATGACGGTCAGGCGCCAAGACGCCTCCCTTCCCTATGCCTGTGCCAACGCCGCCGCGGCTTCGGGGTCGACCGTTGGGGCGAGAATCCGCCCAAAGAGGCCGCGGAAGACGAAGAGGGCGACGGCCGCGCCCAGGACCAGGGCGGCGTGCAGAGCCCAGAACCGCACCGCTCCCATCGGTTCCAGAAGGCCGCCCAACCAGCCCACCAGCATGTTTCCAGCGAAGATGTTCAGATAGTAGATTCCGATCATCAGCCCGAGAATCGCCCTGGGCCCGGCGCGCGAGAACAGAGCCAGGCCGACCGGGAAGATGTTGGCGAAGCCGATGTTGTTGACGATGTGAAACGCCAGCCCCCAGGCGAGGCCGACCTTGCGGCCGCTGGCAGCCTCCGAGACCGCAGCAAGAGTGAGGGCGAGCGGCGCGAGGCCGGCGATCAGGGTCCCTATGGCGAGCTTGGTGATCTCCTGCGGCTCGCGGCGCAGCCTCGCCCACCACCGCCAGAAGGCCAGAGAGGCGATGATCGTCGCCGAACCGATGAACGCGTCCAGCGACAGCAGCCAGGTGACCGGCATGGTCTGGCCGAAGAACACCAGATCGTAGTTCTTCTCACCCCACACCAGATAGGCGTTGAAGATCTCCTGGTTACCGACCCCCGCGAGGGCGAGCACCGGCAACAGGGCGACGAGCACGGCGATGGTCTTGCCTTCCCCGCGGGCCAGCTTCGGCCGGACGATCCGCGCCTCGCCGCGGACCTGCCTTGCCCGCTCCGGCGGCAGCCACCGCCGGCCGGCCAGATAGACGCTGAGCCCGATCAGCATCCCCACGCCCGCCGCGCCGAATCCCCAGTGCCAGGCGACCCTCTGGCCCAGGGTGCCGCAGACGAGCGGCGAGACGATCACCGCGACGTTCACCCCCAGCAGGAAGACCTGGAAGGCGTCGGCGCGGCGAAGATCGCCGGGCGCATAGAGCTCGCCGACCTGGCTGGCGATATTGCCCTTGAAGCAACCCACCCCGATCAGCAGGCACGAAAGGGCGATCAGGAACGAGAATTCGAACGCCATCAGGAAGTGGCCGATCGCCATCAGGATCGCGCCCAGGGTGACGGTGCGCGTGCGCCCCAGCCACCGGTCGGCGACGAACCCGCCGGCCAGCGGAGTCAGATAAACGCAACCGGCGTAGAGGCCGAAGATCACCGAGGCGAGCGCCGCGGTGGAGAGATGCCCGTACACCCCCTCGATGCCGGCGCGGAACGCGGCGAAGCCGGCGACGCGCTCGACATGCCCCGGCAGGAGCAGCTGCTGGCCCATGTAGAGCACCAGCAGCGCCTGCATCCCGTAATAGGAAAACCGCTCCCACGCCTCGGCGAAGACCAGGAAGCCCAGCCCCACTGGATGACCGAAGAAGCCGTTCGTCCGCGGCGCTCCCATCGCCGCCGCCGCCATCGCCATCGCGCCCGCCTCGCCTCTCCGAAGACCCTCCACCGCCTGATCGCAGTTTGCCGCCCCCCGGGCAATCGCGTGCGGCTTCTGGCAGGTTTTGGCAGGTTTTGGCAGGTTCCTGGCAGGTTCCTGGCAGGTCGACGGCAGGCGACTGGCAGGTGCGTGGGGCCGTCGACAAAGGCCAATCCCTTGTTTCTTAAGACTTTCCGTCATCGAGATTGCGACCGATGGCGCTCCCTGACCCGCTCGCCCACCGCTTCGTTCGTCGGTTGGCTGGCCCTGCTCGCAGCAGTGACGTTTTTACAATGTGATTTTGCATAATCGGCATAGACTTTGCGGCAGAGCGCCACGATCCACCCTGCCAAGGACGCAAGAATCATCGCATATTGCAATATCCTGGCGCGGGTGTCAAGCTGTTCGGCGGCGAATAGAATGCACCCGTTGCAGGTGGGGTCATGCACGGTCGGGCTACGGAGTAGCCGGCGCCCGCCAGCGGACGAGAGAGGCTTGACGTCGAGCGAATGCTGAACTAAGTCTACTGGACTAAGTTCTCCATGAGATGCGCTATGCGCACGATCAACATTCACGAGGCGAAGACCGGCCTGTCGCGCCTGGTCGACCAGGCGGCCAAGGGAGAGCCCTTCGTCATCGCCAAGGCCGGCAAGCCCATGGTCAAGGTCATGGCGCTCGGCGCCCCGGAATCCGCGCGGATGAAGCGGCGCGGTTTCATGGCCGGCGAGATCGAGGTCCCGGACGATTTCGACGCGATGGGTGGGTCGCAAATCGAAAGGCTGTTCGCCGCGGGCGAATGAAGCTGCTGTTCGACACCCAGTTGCTGCTCCTCGCCGCCGGGTCGGACGGAACTTCGAAGACCCGGCTCTCGGCGCAGGCGGTCGCGCTGATCGACGATCCGGCCAATGAGCTCGTCTTCAGCGCAGCCAGCATCTGGGAGGTGGCGATCAAGCACGGCCTCGGCCGCGCGGATTTCAAGGCGGACCCGCGTCTGCTGCGCCGCGGCCTGCTGGACAATGGCTATGTCGAACTGCCCATCGCAAGCGCCCATGCCGTGGCCGTCGTCGGACTGCCGGACCGTCACAAGGACCCCTTCGACCGGATCCTCCTCGCCCAGGCGCTGGTGGAGGGCATCACCTTGGTGACCTCCGACGCCGTTCTCGCCGGCTACGCAGGGCCGATCCGCAGGGTGTAGGCGCGCTAGTCTTCCTTGATCCCCACCATCACGGCGTTGGGAGTGCCGCAGGCGACTTTGCGGCCGTCCTGGCTGTTGCGGCAGATCATCGTGGCGTGCCTGACGGGCGCCGCCGGGGTCGGATTCGCCGCAGCGGCGCTGGCCTGGGCCGCGGCCGCTTCGCGCGGGTGTGAATCGGGGGCGGGGGCGCAGGCCCCAAGGCCGCCGAGAGCCAGGGTCATGGCGATTGCGCCGGCGGGTCGTGTCATGGCTTCACCGCCCCAGCTCCGGCGGGCCCTGCGGCTGATCAGCCGGCCGCGGCCTTTTTCGGCTCCGCCCGCCCGGTGGGCGCGGGATGGCGCCACGGCTCGCCGCGACCGCATGCCGCCGCGTACTGCGCCGCGGCGAAATCCCAATCGGGCAGGGCGTCGAACCAGGCTTCCAGGAAGCCTTTCCGCTCGTTCTGATGGTCGAGGTAATAGGCGTGTTCCCAGAGATCGCAGACCAGCAGGGGGGTGATCATCGCATGGGTCAGGGTGTCATCGGCGTCGTGCGTAGAGCGGACCTTCAGGGCCCCGCCAGGCTCGGCGGCGAGCCAAACCCAGCCGGAGCCGAAATGGCCGACGCCCTCGGCCACCAGGGCCTTTTTCAGGCCGGCCAGATCGCCGAAGGCCGCCTCGATCGCCGAGGCGAGTTCGCCGCTCGGCCGGCCGCGACGGGGCGACATCGCCACCCAGAAAAAGCTGTGGTTCCAGGCCTGGGCGGCGTTGTCGAACAGCTTCATCGCGCCGGATTCCGCCGCGTCGAGGATGACCTCCTCCAGGCTCGCCGGCGAGCTTCCCGCCGTCTCCAGCAGTTCGTTCAGCTTCTCGACATAGGCGGCGTGGTGCTTGTCGTGATGGAAGTGCAGGGTGCGCTCGGACATCACCGGCGCCAGGGCGTCATAGGCGTAGGGCAAGCGCGGCAGGGCGAACATGGGCGTGACTCCTCGGGCTGAATGGATAACCCGCCGCCAGCCGCTTGGTTCACGCCGCCCGGCCGAGTCGCCCGCGAGACGGGAGTTTGTCAGGCATAACGGAGCTCTGAGATGAGGTTGACGGTATCGAGGAATAGCGGCCCCCGACTGGGGATGACCGTCCTGGCAGCTGCGATGGCCGCTTCCACGGCCGCTCGCGCCGCCTGTCCAGGCGAGACCCAGATGGAGATGAACGCGTGTGCCGCCGCGACCCTCAAAGCGGCGGATGCCAAGCTCGCCGTCGCCTACGCCAAGCTCGATCCGACCCCGCAGCGCCAGGCCGCCGAACTCGCGTGGATCGCCTATCGCGACGCCGAATGCCGGTACGAGGCGTCGGTCTATCAGGGCGGTTCGATCCAACCGATGGTCCTGGCCAACTGCATGGCCGAAAGGGCGAAGGCGCGAACCGCCGAACTCACCGCCCTGGCGGCGCAGGAACCCTTTCAACGTCGACGCTGAGACCTGCGCCCACGCCAGGTTCGCGAGGTTTGACATCGCCGGGGATTCTCGGCCATGGTTCTTGCGGACCGGCCTTCGAGGATCGACGCGATGTGTGGGGATATTTCTTAGCGGCGCCGCCGCATCGCCCGCCCGGCCGCCCATAGGCCGCGCTCCTCCTCACTCCTGATTTCCACCGGTCAATTTCCATGGCCTTCCTGCGCAACAGCGCGGTCAATCGCGTCAATCTGCATTACGCCGTCCAGGCCCTCGCGCAGAGCGGCGGGGGCGTCTTCTTCATGGTCTTCCTGCTGCGCGCCGGCCTTTCCGTCCCGGCCGCCCTCAGCGCGATGGCGGCGATCATCGCCGCGCGCTTCATGCTGCGTCCGGCGATCCTGCCGCTCGCCAGGCGGTGGGGGCTCAAGCCGCTGCTGGTCGCCGGATGCCTGATCGTCTCCCTGCAGTATCCGTTGCTCTCCCAGGTCCATGGGCTCGGCGCCGGCCTGGCGACGCTGTGCATCACCGCCTCGATCGGCGATGTCTTCTACTGGCCGTCGTACAACGCCTATTTCGCCGCCATCGGTGACACCGAGCATCGCGGTCACCAGATCGGCGCGCGCGAGGCTCTGGTCTCGGTGGCGGGAATCCTCGCCCCGCTCGCCGGCGCCTGGGCTCTGGTGAACCTCGGACCTGGCCCGATGTTCGCCGCGGTGGGCGCCATCCAGGCCCTGGCCGCCCTTCCGCTGCTCGGCGCGCCCAATGTCGCCGTCAAGGCGGCCGCGCCCGGCGCCTTTCGGGCCGCGCGTCTGAGCGTGATCCTCAACGCCTGCGATGGATTTTTCGACGCCTTCTTCGTCTTCGTCTGGCAGATCGCCCTCTTCGTCTCTCTGGGCGAGAGCTTCGGCGCCTATGGCGGCGCCATGGCGCTGGCGGCGCTGACCGGGGCGGCGAGCGGCCTGCTGCTGGGCCGCCACATCGACGCCGGCCATGGCGCGCGGGCGGTCGTCGTTTCCTACATCGTGCTGACGGCGATCGTGCTGGTGCGCGCGGTGAGCGTGGGTTCGCCATGGCTGGCGGTCGCCGCCAACGCCCTGGGGGCGCTGCTCGCCACCCTGCTGCTACCGGTGATGACCGCGAACTCCAACATGGCCAAGGCCTCGCCCTGCCCGATGCGCTTCCACATCGCCACCGAGGGCGGGTGGGACGTGGGCTGCTTTTCCGGCTGCCTCACCGCGGCGGCGCTCTCGGCGGCCGGGGTCTCGCTCGCGGCCACGATCCTGCTGGCGCTTCCCCCGCTCGCACTCGCCGCGCCGCTCCTGCGCCGCTACTACGCCAGCGGCCCTGGCGCGCCCATCGCCGCCGCACTCTGAGGCGTTTCGATGAGCCGCTCCTGCCCGCGGGTGATCGGATCGCCGCTCGAGACTCCTACTCCGCCACCGCCTCGCCCGAACCGCCGAATTCGGCGGGGAAGTCCTTCAGCTTGGGCAGGCCGTCGCGCATCGGAAGCACGGTCTCCGCATAGTTCACGTGCACCGCGGGCGAGAACCGCAACGTCGGCAGGGTCGCGGCGTAGACGTCGACCAGGCCCAAGGTCGGGTGGTTCGTCATCAGGTGGCCGCCGCATTTGGCGCAGTACCGCCTTTGACTGAGCGCCGTCTTCTCGAAGGTGGCGAGGTGCTCGGCGCCGGCGGTGACCTTCACCGCCTGCGGCTTCCACAGGCTGAAGGCGTTGACCGGCCCGCCCGACCACGACCGGCAGGAGGCGCAGTGACAGTAGCCCATCGCGTCCGGCTCGCCGGTCGCCTCCAACTGCACCGCGCCGCAGAAGCATTGCCCTTTGTGCGCCATGAGGGTCCCCCTTTTCCGCGCGCCCGACCGACCTGGAGCCGGATCCGGCCCATCGAAGAAAGCATCTCTTTGGAGGGCGTTGTCAAAACAGCTCGGGACGGCCAGCCTGGGCGCCACGCGCCGCAAGCGGGCTGGCGCCCGCGCAGAGACCCTCTCCGTAAAGGCAGAGGAAGGGGCCCGCCGATCCGGCGAAACCCGGACCGGTGGCGTGGTGAGCGGTTACGGCGCCCGCGGCCGGCGGGCCAGAGCCTGGCTCCGCCCGCCGCGAGGGCCTGTTCCGGCCTCATCGAGGTGAAGCCATGCGGCCAGGGCCGCGAGTTTCTGATCCTCGCTCCACGGCGGGCCGAGCACCGCGCCCATCTGTTTGAGGCGCGCCGCCAGCGACGGCTCGTCGATGCGCAGCAGCTTGCCGACCAGGGCCGGAAGATCGCGCTCGACCGCTCGCCGAACCTCCAGCCCCCGGACCTCGCACGCCGCGGCGACGACATCGCGATAGAAGGCGCCTTCCGCGGCGTGGATGCGGGAATGCGCGCCGAGGATATCCTCGAGCTTTTCCGGAAGCTTCGCGGACCCGAGCGGAACCACGGCGATGCGGACCAGGACCCCGGCCCCTTGCAGGGCGGCGAGCAAGTTTCCAATGGCGTGCGCGGCCTTGGCCTGGGCCAGCGCGCGAGCCTTGTCGATCACCGACGCGGCCTTGGCCGCCGCGGCCTCGGCGGCGCGATGATAGGCGAACCGTTCGGCGCCGACCGCGAACTCGATCCGCCGCCGCTCGATGACCCGCGGCCCCCGCGGCCCGCCGGCCAGCGCGACCGCCGCGGTCCAATAGGTGTGGGGCCGCAATCCCAGGGTGGCAAACGATTCCACGCTCCGCATCATATCCCCGCTGGCGATTCAGGCGATAAGGTTCTATTTATAAAGGAACGGTCGTTTATAATCAAACATGGCCCGCCAAAAGACGATCAGCGACGAAGCCGTGCTCGACGCCGCGATGGGCGTGATGTTCGCCAAGGGTCCCTCCGACTTCACCCTGGCCGACATCGCGCAGGCGGCCGGCATCGCCCCGGCCACCCTTGTCCAGCGCTTCGGCGACAAGCGCCGCCTGATCCTCGCCACCCTCGCCCGCGACAACGAAATGTTCGCGCGCATCCTCGCCGAGCTGCCAATAAACCACGGCGCCGCCGCGGTCATCGCCGTACTGCGCCTGCTGACCCCGGACATCGACGACGCGGGCGTCTTTTCCGACCAGCTGCTGTGGCTGCGCCAGGATATGCGCGATCCCGATCTCAACCGCCTCGCCCGCGAACGCTTCGAAAAACTGCGGGAGGCAATCGCCCCTCGCCTGCCGCCGCTCGCCATCGCGCCGGCGAAGGCCGCGCTGCTGGTCGAGGCGCAATGGCAGGGGGCGCTCAATCAGTGGGGCATCGCCCCCGAGGGCCGGCTCGTCGACTTCGTGACACGGAGCCTGGCGGCCTGGTTCACTCTGGTCGGCGGCGCTAGCCAGTCCGTACACTGAATGAAGACCTCTCGGACACCGCCGCTGCGCCCACAATTCCGCAAGCCTGATCAAGCCCAAAGCGGCTAAGCTTCGTCCATGCCCCGACCCGCGACCGCCCAAAGCTACTCCGGCCGCCTGCGCCGGGTGGCGGCGCATATCGCCGCCCACCTGGACGAGCCGCTCGACCTGGAGCGGCTGGCGGCCGTCGCCTGCCTCTCGCCGCATCACTTCCACCGCATCTACCACGCGGCGTGGGGTGAGACCGCCGCCGAAACCCTGTCGCGACTGCGCCTGCACAGGGCGGCCGTGCAACTCCTGACGACGGTTGCCCCGATCACCGGGATCGCCCGCCGCGCCGGCTACGGCTCGCTTGCCGCCTTCAGCCGCGCCTTCGCGGCGGCTTATCGGGCGACGCCCTCGGCCTTCCGCGCCCGGGGGAGTCTTGGCCCCCGGGCAAGCGCCCCAAGTTCGAACCTAACGGAGCCCGCCATGGCCGTCGTCGTCCAGGATCGCCCGCCGATGCGCATCGCCTACCTTACCCACCGGGGTCCCCACGACCAGATCGGCCCGACTTTTGAGCGGCTCTACGCCTGGGCCGCGCCGCGCGGGCTCACCGGCCCCCATGCTGTCGGGGTCGCGGTCTATCTCGACGATCTTCGCGCGGTTCCGCCCGCCGAGCTGCGCACCCAGGCCGGGGTGAGCGTGGCCGCCGATGTCGGAGACGACGGCGAGGTGCGGGCGCGGACGCTGGACGGCGGACGCTTTGCCGTGCTGCTCTACAAAGGCTCCTACGCCGGCATCGCCGCCGCTTACGCCGAGCTCCATGGCTGGCTCGCCACGAGCGATGAGGCGCGCGCGCCCGCGCCGGTCGTCGAGGTCTATCTCAACGATCCGCACACCACCGCCCCGGAGGATCTGTTGACGGAGATCCGCCTACCCTTGCGTTGATGGGGGATGGAGAGGGGGCCTGGAAGGCTCCGCGATGCTCGGTGCTGCCTGTGAGAGGGGTTGGGCTTCAAGGCCGATGCGAATCCGCCGCTGCGTGATGTAGCGCTCCAGCGCGCCTGGCGATGCGCTGGGGTCGGCCAGGGCGATGTAGCCGTCTGGGCGGATGAGATAGAGGCCGCCGCGCGCCAGACCCGCCGCAGCGAACTCGTCGCGCCAGGCGAAGACATGCAGGGCCAGGCCCCTTGCGACACACCAGGCCGCGAGTTCGTCGCCGGGCGATCCATAGACGTGCGCCTGCCACGACATGTCGGCGAGCGGGGCGAAGTTGTCGTGGTCGCCGATCTCGATCCAGGGCAAGCGGTCCCCGCCATGGACCTGGCCCGCGATGCCGGCGCTGAGCGGGCCGCCGCGATAATTGAGGGTGATCTGGGAGACGGTCCGGAACAGAAACTCCCGCGCCGCATCGATCCTGAGGACCGCCGGGATCAGCAGGGGCGCGATCCGGGTGCGCACCAGATCGGCAAGCAGCCCGTCGGCGGTCGCGAAACTGAACGCCCGGTCGGTGCTCGCCACCAGCCGGCGCGCAAAGCCGATCCGCTCTGCCTCATAGCTGTCGAGCAGGCTGTCCTCGGCCCCTCCCCGCACCACCGCGGCGAGCTTCCAGGCCAGGTTGATCGCATCGCCGATGCCGGTGTTCATGCCCTGACCGCCGGCCGGGCTGTGGATGTGAGCGGCGTCCCCCAGGAGAAAGGCCCGGCCCTTGCGAAAGCTGCCGGTCACCCGGTGATGGACGTGATAGGTCGAAAACCAGTTCACCTTGCGGACCTCGACCTTCAGGTTCTCGATCGCCCGGCCGCTGACGTCCTCGAACCTCAGGGTTTCGGCGCGGTCGGCGCGCTCGTCGCGCACCGTGCCGATCAACCGCGCCCGGCCCTTCCCAGCCAGGGGGAAGACCGCGAGGAAATCAGCCTCGTCCAGATCGACATGCAGTTCGCCGTCGATCGGGGGGCCCCGCGCCTCCACGTCGGCGACATAGAAGACCTGACGGTAGGTGCCGCCGGGAAAGCCGCTGGCCATGCCCTCGCGTACCCGTGACCTTGCGCCGTCGCAGCCTGCGACGAACCCCGCCTCGCACGCCTCTTCGCTCCCGTCCGGCCGGCGCAGGCGGGCGGTGATGGTCTCGCCGTCATCCTCGAAGCCGGCGAGCTCGGTTCTCCGTTCGACGGCGATGCCGAAGCCGCCCAGCCGCTCGATGAGCAGGCGCTCGTGCAGGTCCTGGGGAAAGGTCAGCAGGAACGGGTAGGGCGTGAGCCCCAGGCCGACGGTCTCGAAGGGCACCCGCGCCGCCTTGGCGCCTCGCACCCACAGGTTCACCGCCGGCGTCTTGTGGGCGCGGGCGACGAGTTCGTCGGTCAGATCGAGCTGTCGGTAGAGTTCGAGGGTCCTGGCCTGGACCGCCACTGCCCGCGAAGTCGTGCCGGGCTCGGAACTCCGGTCGATGATCCGCGCCCCGACGCCGAGCTTCGCCAGCCACAGCGCCAGCACCAGGCCGGTGGGGCCCGCGCCGATGATCAGAACCTCAGTGCGATTCATGCCGTAGTTCCCTTCGCCGAGCGCGACCATTGGCGTTGCCGAACGGCTGTGCTACCGTAGCACATGCGTATTGTCACCGCGCGAGACGCCAACCAGAACTTCTCCAAGCTCCTTGCTCAGGCCGAGCAGGGCGAGACCTTCGTGATCACTAAGAACGGCCAGACCGTCGCCGAGCTTCGCCCCAGGGCCCACGACCCGCAAGAGGACCCCGAATGGCGCGCCGCCTTCGCGGCGATGGTCGCGCTGATGCGATCGACCCCGGCCACCGGCTACCGGGTCGGCAAGATCACCGCGGACGACAAATACGGCGACCCGCTCTGAAAATGGCGATCCGCGCGACGCTGGACAGCAACATCCTCATCTACGCCGAGCTGGAGCCGGAGACTGAAAAGGGCGGGCGCGCGCAAGCCGTCATCGCGCAGACGGCGCCCCATGGCGTGCTGGCGGTGCAGGCGTTGCTGGAGTTCCTGGCGGTGGTGCGTCGCCGCAGGATCGCGAGCCTCGCAAGCGCCATCGCCAAGGTCGAGGCGTGGTCCCAGGTGTTCGAGACCGCCCCGACAACCTCGGTTGTCGCCAATGCCGCCGCCGCCCTCGTCCGCGCGCATGGCCTCCAGGTCTGGGACGCGGTGATCTGGTCGGCGGCGCGCGCCGCCGGGGCCGACCTTTTTCTGTCGGAGAACCTGCAGGACGGCTTGGCGATCGATGGCATGCGGGTCGCCAATCCTCTCGTTCTCGGCGGCGCCGATCTTACGGCGCTGCTCGCGGGCTGATGGGTTAGAGTGCCGCCGACTGCGCAAGAGACCAGGAGCACTCCATGATCGTCGAGCGCCTGCCCCCCGTCGTCAGCTCGCTGAAGCCCAGCAACCACCCCTATCTCAACGGGGCCTGGACGCCGCTGATGGAGGAAGTGAACGTGCGGGAGCTGGAGGCGATCGAGGGCGCGATTCCGGCGGACCTGGACGGGGTCTATCTGCGCAATACCGAGAACCAGGTCCATCAGCCTCTGGGGCGGTTCCATCCCTTCGACGGCGACGCGATGATCCACCAGATCGATTTCCACAGTGGAGCGGCCAGCTATCGCAACCGGTTTGTCCGTACACGGTGCTTTGCGGCCGAGCAGGAGGCGGCCGGCTCGCTGTGGGGCGGCTTGGCGGACCGTGCGGGGGTGGGTCCGCGGCCCGGGTTCGGTGCTCACGGGGCCCTCAAGGATGCCGCCTCCACGGACATCGTCGTCCATGCCGGCGGCGCGCTTTGCACCTTCTACCAGTGCGGCGAGGGCTATCGGCTCGATCCAGTCACCCTGGAGACCCTCGGCGTGGAGGCCTGGGTTCCGCTCGACGGCGTCTCGGCCCACGCCAAGGTCGACGAGGCCACGGGCGAGCTGATGTTCTTCAACTATTCCAAACACCCGCCGTACATGCACTACGGCGTCGTCGATGCGGCCGGCCGGCTCGCCACCTACATTCCCGTTCCGCTCTCCGGGCCTCGCCTGCCGCACGACATGGCGTTCAGCGAGCGCTTCTCGATCTTGAACGACCTGCCGATGTTCTGGGACGCGCGCCTGCTCGAGCGGAACATCCACGCCGTGCGGATGCACGAGGGCCTGCCCTCGCGTTTCGCCGTCGTCCCGCGCCATGGTCGGACCGACGACATCCGCTGGTTCGAGGCCGCACCGACCTACGTCCTGCATTGGCTCAACGCCTATGAGCAGGGCCACGAGCTGATCCTCGACGGCTATTTCCAGGACGAGCCGATGCCGGCGCCGATCGCCGGCGCGCCGAGCGGCTTCGAGCACATGATGGCCTATCTCGACGAATGGAGCTTCAAGTCGAAGCTGCACCGCTGGCGGTTCAACCTACTCGACGGGACGACGGCCGAGGAACGGCTCGACGACCGGGTGCTGGAATTCGGGACCTTCAACCAAAGCTTCGCGGGCCGGAAATACCGCTACGCCTATTCGACGACGACCAAGCCGGGGTGGTTCCTCTTCGACGGTTTCGTCAAGCACGACCTCTGGACCGGCGAGAGTTGGACGCTGAAACTGGCGGAGGGACGCTACGCCAGCGAGGCGCCGTTCGCGCCGCGCGTCGGAGCTGTGGAGGAGGACGACGGGTATCTGGTCAGCTTCGTCACCGACGAGAACGTCGGACGATCCGAGTGCATCCTGGTCGACGCCCGGCGGATCGAGGCGGGCCCGATCTGCCGCATCGCCCTGCCGCACAAGATCTGCAGCGGCACCCATGCCTGCTGGGCGCCGCGGGCGCGGCTCGGAGCAGCGTGAGTTGCCGAAGCGAAGTCGCGAACGCGTGATGCGCCCCCTTCCGAGGTCACCGCCCTGGCTCGCGCCTGCTCTCGCCTACATCCCGCGATGGCTCGGCTTCCAAATGCGGGCGAGCGAGCAGCCAGGGTGCGCCATCGCCATCGCCTATCGCGGCGGTGTCGTGCTTGAAGCCGCCTTCGGCTACGCGGATCTGGGCGCCGGCGAGGTCCTGACCCCCCGTCACCGGTTCCGCGTCGCCTCGCACTCCAAGTCGTTCACCGCCGCGGCGATCCTCAAGCTGCGCGAGCAGGGGCGGCTGAAGCTGGACGACACCGCCGGCGCCTACGTCCAGGGGCTGCATCCGCAAGTCGCCGCGGCGACCATCGGCCAGCTTCTCTCCCACACCGCAGGGCTGTTTCGCGACGGTCTCGAGGCCGGCTACTGGGAGGATCGGGCGCCCTTCTCGGACGAGGCGAAGATCCGCGACGACCTGAAGCTCGCCCCGGCGATCGATGCTAACAGCCGGCTGAAATACTCCAACCATGGCTTCGCCCTCGCCGGTCTGATCATCGAGGCGATCACCGGCGAGCCCTTTGGGGTCTGGGTGTGGCGCGAGATCGTCGAGGCGGCCGGACTGAAGGAAACCGCGCCGGACGTCCCCCTGCCGCCAAAGGCGAGGCTCGCGCGCGGCCACAGCGGCAAGACGCTGCTCGGCCGGCGTCTGGTGTTTGCCGGCGATGCGCCCACTTCGGCCCTCGCCGCGGCGACCGGGTTCATCAGCACCGCGGCCGATCTGGCGAGGTTCTTCGGCCAGCTCGCGCCGAATGCGGCAAAGAGCGTGCTCTCGCTCGCCAGCCGCCGCGAGATGACCCGCCCGCAGTGGCGCGACCCCTTCACGCAGCTCGAACGCAGCTACGGATTGGGGACGATCAGCGGCGCGCTCGACGGCTGGGAGTGGTTCGGCCACAGTGGCGGCTTCCAGGGCTATCTCACCCGGACCGCGGTGGTCCCAAAGCACGGGCTGGCTGTCTCGGTGCTCACCAATTCGGCCGATGGGATGGCGCAGGACTGGCTGGACGGCGCCCTGCACATCCTGCAGCGCTTCGCAGCCGAAGGCCCTCCGATGGCCGCGCTCGCGGACTGGGACGGGCGGTGGTGGAGCGTCTGGGGCGCCGTCGACCTCGTGGCGATGGGCCACAAGGTGCTGCTCGCGTCCCCGGGTCTGCTCAAACCCTTCCTCAAGGCCCCGGAACTGCGCGTGACCGGCCCCGATGAGGCGCGCATCGAAGAGGCCGGCGCCTTCCACAGCCACGGCGAAGCGGTGAGGCGGCTGCGCGGGACGGACGGCGCGGTGAGCGCTCTGCGCATCGCCGCCGGCAGGTTCGTCCCCGAAACCACGCTCGCGGCGGAGTTGCTGGAGCGGTACGGCGCAAGGTCCTCTCCGCCGCGCGGCAAAGCGGGCTAGGCCTCCACCGCCTCCTCCTCCTGCACAACGAACCCCTTCCAGCCGTTCATGTATTCGACGAAGGGCGGCCCGAGCCGTTCGTTGCGCAGATAGGCGCGGGTCACCGGCAGGGGGACGGCGCGAAAATCGCGATCGGCGGCGAGCCTCTGCGGGAAGTCGTGATGGAGGATCGCGGCGCGACCGAGGATCGGGAAGTCGGCGCCATGCTCGAGGACACGGCGGGCCCCCTCGCCGCTGACGAGTTTGCCGGCGACGCCCAGGCGCGTCATCCCGCGCGGCAGGTCGGCGAACCAGTCGATCAGCGGCCTGGCGGCGAACTCCGACTCGACCGGAGTCTTGAAGACATCCCAAAGCGACATGTCGAGGAAGTCGAGGTCGCCGCTGGCGAGGAGGCGACCGGCGAGCTCGCGCTGCTCGGCGAGGCGCAGGCCGAACCGCTCGGGCGAGAGGCGCAGGCCGAGCTGGAAGTCGGGGCGGGTGCGCGCTCTCACCGCGGCGATGATCTCCAGGATGATCCGCGCCCGGTTTTCCGCCGAGCCGCCGTAGCGGTCGGTACGGTGGTTGGTTCCCGGGCTCAGGAATGCGCAGAGGATATAGCCATGGGCGCCGTGCAGCTCGACCCCGTCGAAGCCCGCCTTCTGCGCGCGCACTGCAGCGGCGGCGAAGTCCTCGATCAGTTCCTCGACCTCGCCGATGGTGAGAGCGCGCGCGCCGGTCTCGGTGTCGTCCGAAGGTCCTCGGGGCTGCTCGCCGGTAAGTTCGGCGGGCGCGCGGATCCCGGCATGGTGCAGCTGCGCCGAGGAGACGGCGCCCTTGGCCTTGATCTCCGCGGCCAGGCGGGCGAGGCCCGGCAGATGATCGTCGCAGAACACCCCGAGCTGTCCGCGGAACCCCTGCCCCACCGCCTGCACGTGCGCGGCGCAGGTCATCACCAGGCCAAAACCGCCCTTCGCCCGCCAGGTCAGCCAGGTGAACTCGTCGTCCGACAGCCGGCCGTCGGGGTGGCTCTGGGAATTGGTGAGCGGAGCGAGCATGAAGCGATTCTTCATGGCCGGTCCGCGGGCGAAGGTGAGAGGCTGGAAGAGATCAGTCATTCGCGGCCTTCTCTGAAGTGCGATAGTCCCTCTCTCAAGAACAATCTCATCGGCGCAATCGCAAAGGATAGGGGTGCTTCACATGTCCGCTTCAACGGCGCCGGGGCCAACCCGCTCGACAAGGCCTACGCCGTCGGCTTCGAGGTCGCCGGGACTCGTGAGCGCGGCAAGTTCGGGGGCGCTAGGTATGTCCCTCTGTTCGGCGACGAGGTCAGGCCGTCCATCAGCGCCGCGTTCGTCCGCAAGCCTTAGCGCCGGGCCACGGATTTTCGGCCGGATGGCGGAAATCACCACCCGCAGACTGCGGCTTCGGCGCGCGGCGATCGGCGACCTCGAGGCCATGCACTCGGTGTTGAGCAACGCCGAGGCGATGCGCTACTGGTCGAGCCCGCCGCACACCGATCTGGAGCAGACCCGGCAGTGGCTGGCCGCGATGATCGCCGCCTCGCCGCTGGAGAGCGACGACTTCGTGGTCGAGTACGCCGGTGAGGTCATCGGCAAGGCCGGGTGCTGGCGGATCGCCGAGATCGGCTTGATATTTCATCCCGACGCCTGGGGTCTCGGGCTCGCCCGCGAGGCGGCGAGCGCGGTCATCGAAAGAACCTTCGACCTCTTCCCCATTGAGGCGATCTGGGCCGATGTCGATCCGCGCAACACCGCCTGCCTGCACCTTCTCGAAGGCCTTGGGTTCGCCGAGGTCCGCCGCGCCGAGCGGACGTGCAAGGTCGGGGAGGCGTGGTGCGACAGCGTCTATCTGGCCCTGAAGCGGCCGGTGGGTTGAGCCGGTCTCGACGCTTTGTCGAATCCCTTCCGTGGACCCGTCTGAGCCCGCACGCGGGGCCGGATCTCATTCGATCTCGACGTCGCGGAGGCGCACGATGCCCAGCCTGACTTGCTCCAGGGCGTGCTCATCCCCAGCATTCCGGCGGGGACCAGCACGACGACTTCGTTGGCAAGGGCGGCCGCCCGGTCTGTCGCGCCGTTCGGCATGCTGATCCTCGACATCCCTCGGCGGCGGCCCGAACACTGCGCGCTCATGAGCGCCGAGCCGTACGCGTCAATCCTGATGCTCATTGGTCGACACCTGGGTCGGCGCAATTGCGCAACGCGTGCTGCTGCTTGTAAAGGCAATCGCCCGAGCCCCGGAGCGCCGTGCATGCGGCGGACTCATCGCCCGCCGGCGTTCGAGAGGGACCACGCCGATGAACAACGTCTTGCTGCTCGCCGCCTGCATGTCACTGGTCGCGTCCGGCGCTCTGGCGGCGGAGACGCCGCAGCGGGCCCCGCGCGCCGCCAGCCCCAAGCCCGAGGGGACGGCCAACGCCTCGCCGAACCACGGCGTGCTGTTCACGCCTGAGAGCATCACCAGCGAAGGCTCCGTCGATGTGGAAGGGCGGCGGATCGACTACCGGGCCGTCGCCGGAACGATCGTGGTCCATCCCAAGGGCTGGGACGACGCCGCGGCGCGCGACCAGCCCGACCTCAACGGCAAGGCGGACAAGCCGGAGGGCGGCGACCAGGACCTCGACGACAAGAAGAACCCCAGGGCCGAGGCGGCGATGTTCTACGTCGCCTATTTCCGCAAGGGCGTCCCCTCGGCCGACCGGCCGATCACCTTTCTCTATAACGGCGGACCCGGCTCCTCGACGGTCTGGCTGCACATGGGCGCCTTTGGACCAAGAAGGGTGGCGACCGCGGACGACACCCACACTCCGGCGGCGCCTTACCGCGTGGTCGACAACGCCTACAGCCTTCTAGACGCCAGCGACCTGGTGTTCATCGACGCTCCGGGGACCGGGTTCAGCCGGATCGCCGGCAAGGACAAGGAGAAGGCGTTCTATGGCGTCGACGAGGACGCCTACGCCTTCGGCGAATTCATCATGGGCTTCCTCTCGAAGTATGGGCGGTGGAACTCGCCCAAATACCTGTTCGGCGAAAGCTATGGCACGCCGCGCTCCGCGGTCCTGGTCAATTCCCTGGAAACCGGCCACGACATCGATTTCAACGGCGTCATCCTGCTCTCGCAGATTCTCAACTTCAATCTGAGCGCCGACGGCCCGGCGTTCGATCCGGGAAGCGACGAGGCCTATGTGACCGCCCTGCCGACCTATGCGGCGAGCGCCTGGTACCACAACCGCCTCGGCGGCCAGCGCCCGACCGACCTGGAGGCGTTCCTCAAGGAGGTCGAGCAGTTCGCGACCACCGACTACGCCGTCGCTCTGCAAGCCGGGTCCGAGCTCGACCCGGCGCGGCGACAGGCGGTCGCCGCAAGGCTGAGCGCCTACACCGGTTTGCCGCTCGCCTATGTCCTCAAGGCCGATCTGCGCATCAACGGCGGCGAATTCGAGAAGACCCTGCAGGGCGCCGAGGGCCTGACCACCGGACGGCTGGACACGCGTTTTTCCGGCCCGGACCTCGATCCCTTGAGCAAGGAGGCGGACTACGACCCGCAATCGGCGTCGATCAGCTCGGCCTATGTGTCGGCCTTCAACGACTATGTCCGCGCCAGGCTCGGCTATGGCCAGGACCGGGCCTACAAGCCGGAGATCGACGTCGGCAAGGACTGGAACTTCCGCCACAAGCCGCCGGGCGCGGGGTTCGCCTTCCCCGGGGCGACCAATGTGATGCCGGATCTGGCCAATGCGATGAAGTACAACCCCAGTCTGAAGGTAATGGTCAACGGCGGCTATTTCGATCTGGCGACGCCCTTCTACGAAGGCTGGTACGAGATGCACCATCTACCGATCCCGGAGAACCTGCAGGACAATATCGAGTACCGCTACTACCAATCCGGCCACATGGTGTACGCCCACGAAGCCTCGCTGAAGGAATTGCACGACAACGTCGCCGACTTCATCCGCCGTACGGACAATCTCGCGCGTTAGGGGCTCGGCGACGCCTTCGCGGCCTGGCCGAGGGTTCGCTCGAGAAACCGCACCGTGGCGGTGTCCGCCTCGAGCCAGGAGCGGTAACGCAGGAAGCCATGGATTTCGTTGGGAATCACCAGTTCCTCGAAGGGGACATGCCGGTCCTCGAGCCGGCGGGCGAGATCGATGGTTTGCTGGAACGGGACATTGCGGTCGTCATCGCCCTGGATGAGCAGCACCGGCGATCGCCACCTGGCCACGTCGGCGTCGGGTGAGGACTTCCAGGCGCTCGCCATCGCCTCGGCGCGATCGCCCTGCTCGAAGCGGGCCTGCGGAGCATCCAGTTCGCGAGCCAGGATCCGCGACCAGTCGTGAACACCGTGCATGTCGACCCCGGCCTTGAACGTCGCCGAGTCCCGCGCCAGGGCCAGGGCGGTCAGATAGCCGCCGTAGGATCCGCCCCAGATGCCGATGCGGCTTGAATCGACACCCTCCTGGCGTTGCAGGAAGCGCGCGCCCGCCAATACATCCTGATATTCCGCCGCCCCAGCGAGACCCGCGTGAAGCGGGTGGTTGAACGCCCTTCCGTAGCCGATCCCCAGCCGGTAGTTCACCGACAGGATCACGAAGCCGTGGTTGGCGAGATATTGGTTCACCGCATAGGCGTTGCTGTAATAGTCCATGTAGTGCCAGCCGAGCAGCATCTGCCGGGGCGGGCCGCCGTGGACGAAGATCACGGCAGGGTTGGCCGCGGCCTCATCGTGACGCGGCCGGAACAATTGTCCGTGTACGGTGACGCCGTCCGCCGAGGTGAAGCTCACCGCCGAGGGCGTGACGAGCTCGTCGGCCGGAAAGTCGGTCTTCGTTCCCGAGGAGAGTTCGCGGCGGTCGGCCGTTCGGACATCGGCCAGGGCGACCGAAGGCGGCGCCTGGGCGCCGGCGGCGATGAACGCCACATGGGTCTCGTCGGCCGCCACCGGCGACCATTCGAGTCCCGCTCCCCGGGTGAGCGCCATCGGCGCCGCGCGATCGATGGGTACTCGAAAGAGGTGGCGCCGCTCTCCATCTTCCGCAGCGGCGCCGGCGTTGGCGTCGTAGACCATGAACCGGCCATCGCGGCTCTCGCTCACGTGCTCGACCATGAACGCGCCGGGGGTCAGGAGCAGCGGCTCACCGCCGGCGGCGGGGACCGAATAGAGGTGCGGCCAGTTGTCGAGTTCGGCGACGAACACCAGGCGGTCGCCCGCAGCCCAGCCCAGGTTCGCTTCACCTTCGCCTTGTGGATGGGAGCCGGCCAAGGTGTCGGGGCTGCGCCAGACCCGATGGCCGACGCCGCTGGCCGCGTCGGCGACCCGGATAGACCATGGGTCGGGGGCCTCGGCGAGGATCGGTAGAGGGCTTCCCCCCGCCCCAGGCCGGCGCACGAAGGCGATCCGCGCTCCGTCGGGCGACCACGCCGGCGCTCCGTCCCTGGAGGTCGAAGGTTCGAGGTAAATGAGTGGCCGATCCTTGGCGACGAAGACTCCGATCAGGGCGTGATCGCCCCGGTCCGAAACGAAGGCGAGCCGGCCACCGTCGGGAGACCACGCCAATGACCCATCATGGCCGCGATCGAAGAACAGACGCTCCGCCTTGCCCCTGCCGTCGAGCGGCGCGGTCCAGACCTGCTTGTCCTTGATGAAGGCGAGCACGCCCCGCGCCGAGACCGCCGGGCCGTCGCCCTTGGCGACCGCGACCGGTGGCCGGCCCGGCGCGGCGATCGCCCAGATCGTCACTTCTGGCTGGCGCGGATCGGCGGTCGGATCAGGGGCGAGATCGCCCTTGGCCGGCCAGTTGGCGTCGTGGTCGCCGCCGCGGACCCAGGCGAGCCGCGCGCCGTCGGGCGAAAAGGTCAGCTGGCTGATTTCCTGGCCATCGTCTTCGCTGGAGCGGGTGACCTGGCTGGGCGCGAAGCCCGGGCCGCGCGCCACCCACACGTTTCGGACGCCGCGCAGCGTGCGCACCCAGGCGATGGCGCCGGCCTTCCCGGCGGCGACCAGACCGCTCTGGAAGGGATAGCCCAGCACGGCCTCGATCGTGACGCCAGGTTGCGCCGAGCGCGCCAGGGGCGCGGAGAGCGCCAGCAGCAGGATCGCCAGAGGCGCGATGCTGCACAGGGCCTGCATGTTTCTCGCCCCTTCCCTACAGCGATCGTCGTTTGAAGATCGCTCGGCGAGGATCGGTCGATTCGTCGCGCGCGCCCACGGCGGGGCGGCCGGTCGCCGGGGGCGGTTTCTTTCTGAAACGGTCATCGCTGGACGGCGCAGCGGTTGAAATAGCCGCGGCCATGATGGAATGTCCGGGTTGGAACGCCCGGAACTCCTCCCGGGCGGCGGATTGGCCCTCGGCCGCCCCGCGGCTGGGGGCCTTTTTTTAAGTCGACCGCGGAGTTGCGGTCACCGGGATGAAATCCTAAGCACCGTGCCGTGCTCGACCACCTGAAAGCCAAGAACAGAGCCTGGGCGGGGGCCAAGGTCGCCGCGGACCCCGGCTTCTTCAGACGGCTCGAAGGCCAGCAGGCGCCGCGGTATCTGTGGATCGGCTGTTCGGACAGCCGGGTGCCGGCCAACGAAATCGTCGGGCTCGATCCGGGGGAAATGTTCGTTCACCGCAACATCGCCAACCTGGCCCCGCCCCAGGATGCGAACTACCTTTCGGTGCTGCAATTCGCGGTGGACGTGCTGAAGGTGCAGCACGTTCTGGTGGTCGGCCACTACGGCTGCGGCGGCATCCGCGCGGCGGTGGACGGCAAGCGGCGCGGGCTGGTCGACCATTGGCTGCATCCGATCCGCGAGGTGCAGCACGATCACCGTCTCGAGCTCGAGGCCCTGAGCGACGATGCCTCGCGCCTCGACCGTCTGTGCGAACTGAACGTCGTCCGTCAGGTCAGGAACGTCGCCTCGGACGTCTTCGTCCAGGACGCCTGGGCGCGCGGCCAGGAAATTTGTGTCCATGGCTGGGTCTATTCCCTGGCCGACGGACTGATCACCGATCTCGAAGTCACTGTGAGCGGGCCGGAAGCTCGTTCGCCGGGTCGACGAGGCGGGTGATAGAGCAGGGTCATGAGCGGCGCCTTCACCAAGGAGCAGGATGCCGAATCCGCGGCCGCGGACCTGCCGGACCGGCCGATCTCGCCCCATCCCAACCTGGTGACCGCGCAGGGTCTTGCGGCGCTGGACGCGGCCCTTGCAGAGGCGCGCGCCGCCTACGCGGCCGCGAAGGCGGGCGGCGATCTGCAGGCGGACCGCACGCCCCTCGCCAGAGCCACGCGCGAGCTTCGCTACTTCGCCGCTCGTCGCGCCGGCGCCCAGCTCAGCGAGCCGGCCGGCGACACTGGCGTGGTCCGCTTCGGCTCGACGGTGACTTTCGAGCGAAAGGACGGCCGCCGGCAGAGCTATCGGATCGTCGGCGAAGACGAGGCCGAGCCGACCCGCGGCACGGTCTCCTATGTCTCGCCCCTCGCCCGCGCCCTCATGGGCAGGCGCGTTGGCGAGGCCGCGCGCATCGCCGGCGCCGAGGTCGAAGTGGTCGCCGTGGAGTGAGGGACCGGGCCTCGCGTGGCATCCGCCGCCGATGCCCTCGTTTCATTCTCGCCCGATGGGGCCAGGTTCGGCGCGCTGGCGGTGGGCGCCTTGGCGATCGATGCGGTGGCGATCGGTGCGCGCGTCATCGGGCGACCGGCGATCGGCCGGGCGCGCCTGACAGATGTGGAAATCGACCGTCTCGTGGTGCGTCGCTTTTCCGGTCCGCGCTAGTTTGGCGCGGCGCGGGCGGCGCCGGTGGGTGTCGAAAGGCGACGCATCTCCCGAAACGAGATGAGCCGGCGGCTCGTATCGTCCCACAAGGAAAGGCCGACGCAGCGGAAGCTCTGGACCAGGGTGAGCCGGCCCGCGGCGCGCAATTCGGGCTCCTCCCGCATCACCTGGCCGAGGCGATAATAGGGAATGCGGCTGCTGAGATGGTGGACATGGTGGATGCCGATATTGGCGGTGAACCAGCGCAGGACCTTGGGCAGATCGTAGTGGGAACTGCCGCGCAGGGCCGCCTCGTGGAACTCCCAGACCGGATCGCGGGCCCAATAGGTGTCCTGGAACTGGTGTTGGACGAAGAACAGCCAGACGCCCGCCGAGGCCGCGATCATCACCACGGGCAGATAGATCAAAAGGAACGGTATGACGCCGAAGATCATCGCCATCGCCACCATCATCACCCCGACGCCCAGATCGGTGGCGAGGGTCGAGGCCCACGGCCTCCATCCTTGACGCATCATCCCCACCGGCAATCGGTGCTGAATGAGGAACACGAAAGCCGGTCCGAGTCCGAACATCACCAGCGGGTGCCGGTAGAGCCAGTAGCCCAGCCGACGCCAACGCGACATCGCCAGATATTCCTCCACCGTGAGGGTATCGATGCCCCCCAGGGCGCGCCGATCGAGGGCGCCGGAAGTCGCGTGATGCATCGCGTGCGCGCGGCGCCAATAGTCGTAAGGCGTCAGGGTGAAAATCCCGATCACCCGGCCCAGCCAGTCGTTGAGCGGCCGCCAGGGCAGGAAGGCGCCGTGGCCGCAGTCGTGCTGGATCAGGAAGAGGCGGGTCAGGAAAGCGGCCGCGAACGGGATCAGCAGCAAGCCCCACCAGACGTTGTGATGCAGGGCCTCCCAGGCCAGAACCGAGATCGCGATCAGCGGCGTGACGGTGATGGCGATTTCGAACGCGCCCCGGCGTCCGCTGGGTCGCCGGTACCGGGCCAGCCGGCCGGACCACCACAGGGCGCTGTGTGGGCTACCCGGTCCGGGATTCGTTTCTGACGGGACCATGGCGCCGGGCGTTCCTAACGAGGTGGAGACTGCCGCCACCGACCGATTCGCGCTGACCCCCGTCTCTCCCGGTGATCGACAGGAGGGCTGCGACGGCGAGGCAGGCTGTGTGTTCTCTCTTCATGTGAAATGAGTGGCCGCAAGGTCGGTTCCAGAGCCGATGCTCCTTACGCGAGACTTGGAAGATCGAGGCCTCGCTCCCGCGCACATTTCACGGCAAGTTCGTAACCAGCATCGGCGTGGCGCATGACGCCGGTTGCCGGGTCGTTCCAGAGGACGCGCTCCAGACGCCTGGCGCTGGCCGGCGTCCCATCGGCCACGACGACCATGCCGGCGTGCTGAGAGAATCCCATGCCGACACCGCCGCCGTGATGCAACGATACCCAGGTGGCGCCCGAAGCGCAGTTGAGCAAGGCGTTGAGCAAGGGCCAGTCCGAGACGGCGTCCGAGCCGTCCGCCATCGCCTCGGTCTCACGGTTGGGGGAGGCTACCGAGCCGGAGTCCAGGTGATCGCGTCCGATGACGATCGGCGCCTCGAGCTCGCCGCCGGCGACCATCTCGTTGAAAGCGAGGCCCAGGCGATGGCGGTCTCCCAGGCCCACCCAGCAGATTCGCGCCGGCAGGCCCTGAAAGCGAATCCTCTCGCGCGCCAAGTCGAGCCAGCGGTGGAGATGGTGGTTGTCGGGAAGCAGTTCCTTCACCTTGGCGTCGGTGCGCCAGATGTCCCGCGGATTGCCGGAAAGGGCCGCCCAGCGAAAGGGACCGATTCCCCGGCAGAACAGCGGACGAATGTAGGCCGGCACGAAACCCGGAATGGAGAAGGCGTCCTCGACGCCGGCTTCCTCGGCCATCTGGCGGATGTTGTTGCCGTAGTCGACCGTGGGAACCCCCGCCTTCTGGAAGGCGAGCATCGCCTTGACGTGGGTGGCCATCGAGCTCTTCGCCGCCTTGGCCACCGCCTTGGGATCGCCCTCGCGGCCCCGGGCCCAGGCATCGAGACTCCAGCCCGCCGGGAGGTAGCCGTTGATCGGATCGTGGGCGGAAGTCTGGTCGGTGAGGAGATCGGGGCGCACGCCGCGTCGATAGAGTTCGGGCAAGACCTCGGCGGCGTTGCCCAGCAGCCCCACCGAAGTCGGCCTGTTGGCCGCCCGCGCCTGGGCGATGAGGTCCAGGGCCTCATCGAGACTCTGCGTGGCTCGTTCCAGATAGCCGGTCCGAATGCGCATCTCGATCCGCGAAGGCTGGCATTCGATGGCCAGGCAAGAGGCTCCCGCCATGACCGCGGCAAGCGGCTGAGCCCCACCCATGCCGCCGAGCCCGGCGGTGAGCAACCAGCGGCCGGAGAGGTCGCCGCCATAATGCTGTCGCCCCATCTCGACGAGTGTCTCGTAGGTGCCCTGAACGATGCCCTGGGCGCCGATGTAGATCCATGAACCGGCGGTCATCTGGCCGTACATCGCCAGGCCCTTGCGATCGAGCTCGTTGAAGTGGTCCCAGGTCGCCCAGTGGGGAACCAGGTTGGAGTTGGCGATGAGCACGCGGGGAGCGTCGGCATGGGTGCGGAACACGCCCACCGGCTTTCCTGACTGGACCAGAAGGGTCTCGTCGTCCTCCAGCCTGCGCAAGACGGCCACTATGCGGTCGAAACTCTCCCAGTCGCGGGCGGCGCGGCCGATGCCGCCATAAACCACAAGCTCCTCGGGACGCTCGGCGACTTCCGGATCGAGGTTGTTCATCAGCATTCGCAGTGGGGCCTCGGTCAGCCAGCTTTTCGCGGTGCGGCGGACCCCCCGTGGCGCCCTGATCAGGCGGGTGTTGTCGAGGCGGGTCATCACCGGCCCCGCCGCGGCGCAAGGGCGAAGGCCAGGCAAGCATCGAGAATTCGCGATAGCGCCTCGCGCAGCGGCGCGGCCGTGGAAGGCGAAAAAGGAGCAGGCCAATTCCCTGGACCAGGGGCCGGCGGTTCTTCCATGTAGGCGCGGCACGCGAGCTCCATCTGGAGCCCATGCACGCCTCGCGATGGCCGGCCATAGCTGCGAGTGATCCATCCGCCCTTGAAGCGCCCGTTGATCACCGTCGAGAAGGCGGTGGCGCCGCACACCGCCTCGACCGCCGTCGAAAGGCGCGGATCACACGATCGGCCGTCGTTCGTGCCGATGTTGAAGTGGGGCAAGGTCCCAGCAAAGAGCCTCGGGACCAACGAACGAATCGAGTGGGCGTCGTAGACAACCACTCTTTCATGGCATGCGCGCAGGCGAGCGATCTGGGCCGCCAGGGCGGCGTGGTACGGCTCGAAGAACGATGTTCGCCTTTCGATGACCTCCGGGTCTTGCGGCTCCCGGCCGCTGCGGTAGAGCGGCTCGCCTTCGAAGGTCGTGGTCGGGCAGAGGCCTGTGGTCGCCTGGCCAGGATAGAGGCTGGCGCCGGATGGATCCCGATTGACATCGATCACCGTGCGGCTGATGGCGGTGCGGAGGGTGGTCGCGCCAAGCCCCGCGGCGAAGTCGTAGAGCCGGTCCACCCACCAGTCGGCGTCCTTGCGAGCCAGCCACGGCGAGACGAGCCTGGCCTCGATCTCCCGCGGAATGTCCGCGCCAGTGTGCGGCAGGCTGACGATCAACGGCGCATCGCCCTGCCGCAGCTCCAGCCATGGTCGCTCGACAGCGGTCACGCCTCGATCCCGGGCAGGGCGACGCCGCTTGCCGCTTCCACAACCGAGCCCTCCTCGATCAGACGAGTGGCGGCCATGATGTCGGGGTGAAGCCACCGGTCGTCTTCGAGGTGCGCCACCTCTCGTCGCAGCAGCGCGCGCACCGCTTCCAGCGGGGCGCTCGATCGCAGCGGCGCGTGGAAGTCGCATCCCTGGGCGGCGGCGAGCAGCTCGATCCCGATCACCGCGGCGACGTTGCCGGCCATGCCGTGGAGGCGCCTCGCTCCATGGGCGGACATCGAGACGTGGTCCTCCTGATTGGCCGAAGTCGGGATGGAATCGACGCTGGCCGGATAGGCTTTCTGCTTGTTCTCCGAGACGAGGGCGGCCGCCGTGACCTGAGGGATCATGAACCCGGAATTCAGGCCCGGCCTGGGGGTGAGGAACGCCGGCAGGCCGGAAAGGACCGGGTCGACGAGCATCGCGATCCGACGTTCCGCCAGGGACCCGATCTCGCACACCGCCATCGCAATCATGTCCGCGGCGAAGGCGACCGGTTCGCCGTGAAAGTTGCCGCCCGAGAGCGCCTCAGCAGTGGCGGCTTCGTCGGCAACGTCCGCGGAAGCGAAGATCAGAGGGTTGTCGGTGACCCCGTTGGCTTCGTCGCTCAAGGTTCGCGCGGCCTGGCGAAGCACGCCGAGGACGGCGCCCATGACCTGAGGCTGGCAACGCAGGCAATAGGGATCCTGCACCCGTTCGTCATTCTTGCGATGGGAATCACGGATGGCGGAGCCGGCCATGAGCGAACGCAGGGCGTCGGCCGTTTCCATTTGGCTCGAGTGACCACGCAATACATGAATCCGATGATCGAAAGGGGTATCGGAGCCCTTGGCGGCTTCCGTGGCCAATGCCCCCGTGACGAGCGCCGACTGAAAGACTCTCTCGGCTTCGAAGAGTCCCGCCAGGGCGTTGGCGGTGGAGAACTGGGTCCCATTGAGGAGCGCCAGACCCTCCTTGGGCCGTAGGGTCAGGGGACGGAGGCCTGCCTGGGCGAGGGCGGCGGTGGCTGGTACGGCCGCCCCTGCCACCAGCATCTCCCCTACCCCGATCATGGCCGCGGCCATGTGCGCCAGGGGCGCGAGATCCCCCGATGCGCCCACCGAGCCCTGACAGGGGATTAACGGCGTGAGGCGCCGCGCGAGCAACGCTTCCAGCAGGGACACAGTCGCCGCCGAAACCCCAGAGGCGCCCTGGGCGAGGCTCGCGAGCTTAAGCGCCATCATTAAGCGCGCGATTGGCGTCGGCATCGCCTCGCCGACGCCGGCGGCGTGGGACAGCACGAGGTTGCGCTGCAGTTTCGCCAGATCGCCGTCAGCGATCCTGACCGCCCCGAGCTTCCCAAAGCCAGTGTTGACCCCGTAGACGGGCTCGCCCCTGGCCAGAATATGCTCCACCGCCCGAGCGCCACGGGCGATCTGGGGGCCCGCTGCGGCCGAGAGCTCAACCGGTGCGCCGCGATAGGCCGCTCGCCACCCGGCGAGACTCACCTTGCCCGGCTGGAGGACGACGGAGTTCACGTCCCGCCCCACACGCGCTCATGGAGAGGGTTGAATCCCAGCCGATAGACGAGTTCCGCCGGTCGCTCGATCTCCCAAAGTGCGAGATCGCACCGCTTGCCAGCCTCGAGTGTTCCGATTTCCCGGCCCAGGCCGAGCGCTCGCGCGGCTTGGCGCGTCACCCCGGCAAGGCACTCCTCGACGGTCAGCCGGAAAAGCGTCGCGGCCATATTCATGGTCAGAAGCAGGCTGGTGAGTGGCGCGGTGCCTGGATTGGAGTCCGTGGCGATGGCTATAGGGACATTGTGCGCTCTGAGCATTTCTACCGGCGGCGCCTGGGTCTCGCGCACGAAATAGAATGCCCCCGGCAGCAGGGTGGCGACGGTCCCGGCCCGGGCCATCGCGATCACCCCGGCCTCGTCCAGGTGTTCGAGATGGTCAGCCGAAAGGGCGCGGAATTGGGCGGCCAGGAGCGCGCCGCCCAGATTGGACAGCTGCTCGGCGTGGAGCTTGACCGGCAGATCGTGGAGGACGGCGGCGTCGAGAACCCGGCGGACCTGACTCGGCGAGAAACCAATCCCCTCGCAGAACGCGTCCACGGCGTCGGCCAAGCGCCGGGCCGCGGCGGTCGGGATGATCTTCTCGCAAATCAAATCGACATAGCCTTCCGGATCCCTCGCGAACTCCGGCGGCACGGCATGAGCGGCCAGCAGGGTGGTGGTGATCGTGACCGCACGGTGGCCGCCCAGGGAGCGAGCCACGCGCAACATCTTGAGTTCGTCGGCAACACTCAGGCCGTACCCTGACTTTATTTCCACCGTGGTCACGCCTTCGGCGATCAGCGCATCGAGCCGCGGCAGGACGCTGGCGAGCAAGTTCTCTTCGCTCGCCGCGCGGGTCGCCGCCACTGTCGAGAGGATGCCGCCGCCGGATCTGGCAATGTCTTCGTACGAAGCGCCGGCAAGACGCAGCTCGAACTCGGCGGACCGGTCGCCGCCGTAGACGAGGTGGGTGTGGCAATCGATCAGCCCCGGAGTAATCCAACGGCCTTCACAGTGAGTGACTCGCGGCGCGTCGAGGTCCGGGGCTTCGCCGGCGGCCCCCGCAAAGAGGATCCGACCATCCGCGGCCGCCAGGAGGCCGTCCTCGATGACGCCAAGGCCGGGAAGGCCGGGCGAAAGCGTCGCGAGCCTGGCGTTCCGCCAGATTCGGTCGCAGCGGAGGGACATCGGGATGGCCAGCGCGCCTGGAACGGAGGTGACGGCGCAGCCTTGGCCAGCTCAGCGGTAATGTCTAGACATTATCTCAATCGGCAGCCGAGGAGGTGCATCCAATGCCGTCGCTATGGTTCGAGACGGCCTTGCTTGACGAAGGCTGGGCGAGCGATGTGCGGCTGACCGTGTTGGATGGCCGCATCGCCACCATCGAGCGCGCGGTACCGCTTTCGGCGGAAGACGAGGACCACGGGGTAGCCATACCCGGCCTGTGCAACGTCCACAGCCACGCGTTTCAGCGCGGCATGGCCGGCCTCACAGAGAACCGCGGGCCGCTCGCCGACGATTTCTGGACCTGGCGCGAATGGATGTACCGTTTTCTCGACCGCATGGATCCAGACGACGTCCAGGCGATCGCGGCCCAGGCCTACGCGGAGATGCTGCAGACGGGATTCACGCGCGTCGGCGAGTTCCACTATCTGCATCACGATCCGCGTGGCGCGCCCTACTCCGACCTGGCGGAGATGGCGGGCAGGATCGTGGCGGCGGCAAGCGATACCGGCATCGGTCTGACGCTGCTGCCGGTCTTCTATGCGCACGCCGGCTTCGGCGGCGCGCCGCCGGCGCCGGGCCAACGACGGTTCATCAACGACCTGAATAGGTTCGAAAAACTGTTCGACGCTTCTCGCGCTGCCCTCGCGCCTCTGGCGGACGCCAACCTCGGCATTGCGCCGCACAGCCTGCGCGCTGTCACCCCCGACGAGCTGAGCCGGCTGCTCGAGCTGTTCCCGAGCGGACCGGTCCACATTCACGCCGCCGAACAGGTGAGGGAGGTGGAAGAATGCCTCGCCTGGGGCGGCCAGCGCCCCGTGGAATGGCTGTTGGAGCATGCGCACGCGGACGAACGCTGGTGTCTGATCCACGCCACCCATCTCACGAACGCCGAAGTGGAGCGCCTCGCCGCCAGCCGCGCGGTGGCGGGTCTTTGCCCGGTAACCGAAGCCAATCTCGGTGATGGGATCTTCCCCGCCGATGCGTTTCTCACCATCGGAGGACGTTTCGCCGTGGGGACCGACAGCAATGTCCTGATCGACCCTGCCCAGGAGCTCAGAATGCTGGAGTACGCGCAACGGTTGAAAGCAAGAGCGCGCAACATACTTGCTTCGACAAGCCACGCGTCGACCGGCGCCAGACTCATCACAGGCGCCCTCGCCGGCGGTGCGCAAGCGCTGGGCCAGGGCGTGTTTGGATTGAAGGTGGGGGCGCCGGCGGACATCGTTTGCCTCAATCCACACCATCCGTCCCTCTATGGTCGTTCGCGCGACGCCCTCATCGACGGCTGGCTGTTCTCCGGAACACCGGGACTCGTGACGACCGTCTGGCGGCTCGGCGAGAAGGTGGTCCGCCACGGCCGCCACTGTGACGCCGAGCGCATCGCCGCGCGTTACCGTCTGACCTTGGACAAGCTGATCGCGTCGTGAGCGAGCCCGCTATCTCGGGAGCCCGCACCCTGCATCGACGCATCCGCGCCGATCTGGAGACCCCGATCCGTGCGGGCGCATGGGCGAGGGGCTTCCGTATTCCAACCGAGCGAGACCTGATGGCGCGATATGGTTGCGCCCGAATGACGGTGAGCAGGGCGATCGCATCCCTGGTTCAGGCTGGGCTCGTCGAACGCCGCAAGAGGGCCGGTTCATTCGTGGCCCGCCCTCACCTGCAGACGGCCGTGCTGCAGATCCCCGACATTGCGGCGCTGATCACCGATCGCGGCGAATCCTACCGCTTCCAGCGGCTGTCGCGGCGGATTCGGCCAGCGAGCCCGGATGATTGGGAGGAGTCCTCTTCCGGGCTTTCAGGCGAGGTGTTGGCGCTGTGGGGCCTGCATTTCGCCAGCGGGACTCCCCTCGCCGTCGAGCGGCGGGTAATCAACCTGGCCGCGGTCCCGGAGGCCCGGACCCTCTCGTTCCAAGCCGAGTCGCCGGGTTCCTGGCTGTTGAAGCATGTATCCTGGAGCGAGGCCCAGCACCGCATCACCGCCGTCAATCCCAACGCCGAAACCGCGCGTCGACTGGGGATCCGTCCCGGACTGGCCTGCTTGAGCGTCGAGCGCCGGACCTGGCGAGCGGGCGAGTGGATTACCGTCGTGCGCCAGATATTCCCGGGCAATCGTTACGACCTCGTCGCGGCGTTCGGCCCATGAACCTAGGCATTGATCCGCGCACGAGCAGAAAAGGTTTCCAGCATGAACCACCCGTTGCGTCCGCCGCCGCCGTTCGGCAGGCAAGTCGGCGCCAGCCCAAAGGCGCCCATATGGCCAAGTTACACCGGCCCATCACGCCTCGTTGGCGCCAGCCCGACCGGCCGGGCCACGGTGTGGGTTGATCCCTCCTTGGGCGCTCCGGCGCTGGAGAACGCCCGCGCTCTCCTGGCCGCCGCCGACCAGATCGCCGCCGCAAACGACGCTCTCTTCGGGACGATCGGAGGCTCGGTCAGCGTCATCGTTTTCGCCTTGGGGGGAATGACCGATGGGACCGGCGGAGCGGATCACGGCGGCTGCGACTACATCAGGGGCGCGGCGATCGAGGTCTGCGCCGCGTTCGGTGAATCGAACAGGATTCTGGCGCTGTTCGAGGCGGAACTCAGCGAGTGCTCCATGGGCGGCGACCTGTGCGGTCACAGCACCGGCGAGGCGCTGTCGCGATGGTGCGCCGCCCAGATCGGCGGCGACGCCCTGTCCGACTTCGCGACCGCGCCAAGCTGGGCGCAGGACGCAATGCCGGACTTCGTCAATCGGACCGATCCTACCGACCAGAACGCCAACAGCACAGGCTGCGGCATGGCGTTCATCAGCTGGCTGATGAGCCAGGGTCACAGCCTGAAGGAGATAGCCCCGGCGATGGTCACCCTGGGCGCTTCGGGAACCCTGGCGCGGCTCTACGCCGCTCTCACCGCCGATGCGGCCTCGAATGCGTGGCCGAGGTTCCTTGCCGCGGTGAAAGCCCTGCCCGGCGGCGTCAGGAGCGACAATCCGTTCGGGGCCGGCTGCGGTTAGCCATGGCCCTCGCCGACATCGAGACGATCGCCAGGGTCATGCTCGACTATCGCTCATCCGACCACATGCTGGGCTATCTGGCGGGAACCCAGCGTCGCTCGGTCCGCCAGCGTCCACGTCATGGGAGGACTGCAATGCCAGCCCCGATCGTCTTCTTCGATATCGCCGGGCCAGATCTCGAGACGCAGACCAGGTTCTATTCGAGCGTGTTCGGATGGGAAATTGCCGCTGACGGGCGTTTCGTCCTCCCGGCGGCGTCTCCGCTGCCGGGGGCTCTGCGACAGGATCCCGGCGAAAAGGTGATCTACCTGGGGGTGAAGGACATCACCGCGAGCCTGGCCAAATGCGAGGCCCACGGCGGCAAGATTGTCCAGCCTCGATTCGAGGTCCCGGGCTTGGTCATCCTCGGGCTCTTCACCGATCCGGCCGGCAATCGAATGGGCCTTGTGGAGATGGGAGACGGGAGAGCCGGGACGCCTTAGAAGACCCTCCGCCGCTCCCACTCCAGGCCGGTCCTGGACGACGAGCTCGGGCGGTCGCCAATTTCACCGCCAATGAGGAAAGGAGCGATGTTGGCCGTCGGGTACTCCGGCAAGAGTTTGAGCCAGAAGCTCGGGATCAGACCGGGCGAGGTGGTTCGCTCGGTCAACGCCCCGGCCCACTATCGCAAGCTGCTCGAACCTCTGCCTCCCGGTTCGCAAATTCCCGAAACGGGCGAACAGGCCGCCCTCGTCAATTCCTTCGTCAGGAGCAGGGACGAGCTGAATTCCTGGGCCGCGAGGTTGGTGTCGCTGCCGAGGCCGGGCGGGTCGGTGTGGATATCCTGGCCCAAGAAGAGTTCCTCGCTCTTGTGGATCTGACGGAGGGCGGGGTGCGCGAGTTCATGCTGCCGACCTGGTGGCTGGACGTCAAGGTGTGCGCGGTGGATGCGGACTGGTCGGGGCTGAAGTTTCTTCGCCGGCGCGCGAGGCAGGAGAGGCGCGAAGCTTGACCAAGCCTCAAGCTCCAACCACCGTTGCACGCGGCGCCAGCGCCGAGATGGCGTCGGCGACGCTGGCAAAAATGTGGTCCGCTCCGATGAGGTCGCGAAGGCCGAAGGCGGTGAGAGCGCGTTGGGCCTCGACCGCCTCCAGTCGGGCGATCGCGAGGGTGGCGCCAGCATCGCGGCACAGGCCGATCAAATCCTTGAAAACTTGCGCGGCGGTGAAGTCGATGTCGATAACTCCGGCAGCTTCCAGCACGACCAGCCTGAGTGGCGCTCCGGGCGCATTGAGCGCGTCACTGAACTGGTCGCGAAATTGGTAGGCGTTGAGGAACGAAAGCGGCGCCTGAAAGCCCAGAACGGCGACCCCCGCGAGGGTCTCGCCGACGACAGCGCCGTCTTGCGGCCACCACACCGTGGAGCCGGGAAGGCGCTGCATCGTGAACCTTCTGGGGCGCGCGCTCGACCACATCCCGTGCATCAGCGAAAGCCCGATCCCGACCGCGACTCCAATCTCGATAGGAAGGAAAATGATCGCCGCGGCCGTGACGACGATCAGCATGAACTCGACGGAACTGGCCTTGGCGACGGCGGCCATCTGGCCGATGCGAATGATGCGCAGGGCGATGAACAGCAAGACGCCGCTCAGGGCCGCCTGCGGTATCTTCGTGAGAAGTCCCGTACCGACGGCAACCACCAGGGCGACCACGCCAACGCTGAACAGACCGGTCAGCTGGGAACGCGCACCGGCTTCGCCGGCGATGGCGGTGCGCGGTGGGCTGGCATTGACAGGGAGCGCGCCCACAAAGCTGGCGATGAGGTTTCCGATACCCACCCCGATGTAATCCCGATTGAGCCGGGCTGGCGCTTCGGGGTCGGAGGGGAAAGCACGGGCGGTCGCGGCAGTCTGGACCATGACCACCAAGGCGATGAGGAAAGCCAGAGGCGCCAGCTTCAACAGGGCGCCGAGCCCCATCGCTGGCACAGTTGGCATGGGAAAACCCCCGGCGACCTTCCCGAGGATCGCAAGACCATGAGTGTCCAGGCGCCAGATGGCGACCACGAATGTGGCAAAGACCATGGCCGCAAGCGCCCCTGGCAGCCGGGCGCTCAGACGATGCGCCCCCGCGGTGAGCGCGAGAACCGCCACGGCGATCGCCAATGCGTACGGATTGAAGGCCGCCGCCGCCGCCCACACCGCGGCGAGACGGTGCGCGACCCCACCGGCGCCAGTCGCAAGTCCTAAGGCGCCAGGGAGCTGCGAGGCGATGATGTGGACACCGATCCCGGCTAGAAATCCGATTGTCACCGGGAGCGATAGAAGATTGGCGATCCATCCCATCCGAAGGGCGCCAGCCAGAGTGACGATCGCGCCGACCATCAGCGCAAGCGCGGCGGCAAGGGTGAAATATTGCGGGGTGGCGGTTGTCGCGAGCAATGCGAGGGCGCCGGCGAAGATCGGCGTGATGGTGGAATCCGCGCCCACCGACACAAATCGGTTCGAGCCAAACAGGCAGAAGCCCAGGGTCCCCGCAATGAAGGCGAAAAAGCCGAACTGCGGTGGAAACCCGCCCAGCCGGGCGGTCGCCATCTGTTCGGGAATGGCCACCGCCGCGAGGGTCAGCCCGGCCACTGCATCGGGGACGAGCCAATTGGCCCGGTAGCCGGCCAGCGAGGCCAGCACCGGCCATTCCCGGCGCGCGACCACCGTCAAGCGTCGGCCTTTGGCAGTGGGGCCATGATCCGCCCTTTCGGCGACAACATAGAGTTTTGGGTTGCCTGGAACATGGGTTTTCGTCAGCGTCGGATCGATTTCCGCAGGAGATGATCACCATGAATCGTCGACAGCTATCCCTCGCGCTTTCGGCGCTCGGCTTCGCCGACCCGCTGCGCGCCGCCAGTGAGCCGGCGCGCGCTCTCGTGGCGGCGATCGATACCCCCCTACGAACGTCCAAGAACCGGGCGAGGGACGGCTTCCGACATCCGGCGCAGACCCTCGACTTCTGGGGTCTCGCCCCGGGCATGTTGGTGGTGGAGATCGACCCCGCTGCCGGCTACTGGACCGAGATCCTCGCCCCGTATCTGAAGGCGACAAACGGGCGCTATGTGGCTGCGGTGGGCGGGGATGCGGCGGCTTTCAAGGTCCAATTCTCAAACCCGAGACTCTGGGGCCCAATTGAGATCGTGAGCTTCGGGGCCGCCTCAGGACCCTTGGGGCCCGCCGGTTCGGCCGACATGGTGATCACCGCGCGCAACATCCATGACTGGATGTGGACTCCGGGCCTCCTGGACAAAGCGCTTGCCGACTTTCGCGCCGTGCTCAAGCCCGGGGCGATCCTGGCTGTGGAGGAACATCGGGCCGATCCCAGGCCGATGATCGCCGAGGCGCGAGACGGCTACGTTTCCACCGCATGGCTGACGACCACCGTGGAAAGATCCGGATTCAGATTGGACGGCCGTTCGGAGATCAACGCCAATCCGAAGGACACCAAGGACCATCCCTTCGGCGTGTGGACCCTGCCGCCGACCCGGCGCACCCATCAGAAAGACAAACCCACGCCCGCCGGATTCGACCCGGCGAAATACGAGGCGATCGGCGAGAGCGATCGCATGACGTTGAGGTTTCGCAAGGTGTAGGTGTCGCCGACCGCTTCGGTGCGGCATGGTCGCCTTGGCGGCACGCCGGATGTCATGCTCCAACCTCGGTCCGCGGGTCGCGGGGCAAGAATGCCGACAACCAACCGTCAGTCGCCCCAAAAAAGCCGTCTGGTCGCCCGCAGTTCTTGAACCCGTCCTGCTCGAGTCAGTGAGGGCGTCAGGCCTCGAGTGGCGAAGCTTTAGGATGCGAACCGTTGGCGCAGGCGCCTCTGCAGGTTTTCATAATGGGCGCGCCTCGCTCTGGGACTTCAGTCTCCTACTTTGCCATCCGTGAAGTCTTCGGCCTTCCAGGCATGGGCGAAAGCCACGTCATGGAGGTGTTCTACCGCATTGTACGAGATTTCAACGCGCACGCCAATTTCTTCAAATTCTCGTCCGGAAATCTCGCAATTCTGTTAGATCCCGAGCATTTTACGGACTATATGGTAAGTTATATTCGGTACTTTTACGAACTGCACTTTCCATATTCTGAGTGGGTAGACAAGACGCCGAACGGCGCCTCTATATTGGCATCCGATCTTATTCTGAAGGCGTTTCCGCACGCCCGGATAATCCTCACCAAGCGCAACGGGATCGAAGTAGTTCAATCACACCGCAGAAAATTTGCGACCTCATTCGAAACCGCCTGCCTAATATGGCTGGATTGCATGGAAGCTTACGAGAAAACGGTAAGCGCCCATCCCACCATTCTGGTGCTTGATCAGTCGATGATCGCCAACGAACCGGATAAGGCAGGAATACTCATTTCTGCATATCTGGGTCGACCCGAAAAGTCCGCAGCCTTGGCGAGTTTTTTCGCGTCCAATCAGACCGATCGGAGTTCCACTCACGATTGGCGTAGGCCCCTGAGCCAGAGTGACGCCGGTTGGAGCCGAGACGAGGCGCGGACGTTCGAGCGAATTTGCGGCGCAATGATGGATCGTCTTGGTTACTCCGTGTTGTGACTTGGGGGCCAATCCGGCCGGAGGGCGTGCGGCATCCGGCCCCGCGAAATTCGAGACTCCGTACGGGATGGATCCACCTTCTCTCCTGATTCAGGGGCGCGCGTGACTGAGAGCGCGCCGCCTGTTTCGGCCCATGAGACCGGGGAGCGCGAACCTGCCCGTCGCGGGCCGTCGGAGCTTGTCGAGGGGACACTGATGCTGTCCCACGCATGATTCTGTCGGTGTCGCGCTCGACTTGCGCCCCGCGTGCTGAAGCGTTCTGGGCTTGCTAACGAGCTTCCCATCGACTAAATGGTAGCACATCATTGGTCTTCGTTTGTATGGGCTTATGCTGACCTCTTCAGTGTTGCCCAGAACAGTGAAGAAAATCCGCCGCCAGAAGTCGTTCTGTCAGTCCACGAGCGGCCTGGCGACAATCAACGGTCAACGGGAACAGATGAGATGGTCGACAAGCCTACGGACAAGTCTAACGACAACCCTCTCGCTAAGGCGCCGACTGAACTTGGCAAACTGAACGTCGCGACGCGCAACGCCGCCGCCGCGTCGCTTGCCGGCGGCATCATCGCCGCTTCGGGCCGGCCGCATTCTATCGACGAGGCGATGGTGGTCCTCGAAAACGTCATGAACACCATGTTTCCCCATCCCAAGGCTCCGAAATATATCAAATGGGCCGCCGATTCCTCCAAGCGGACCACCAAGCACGTTTGAGTCTCCACGGCTGTCCAGCCGAGCCTCGATCGTCCTTTGGACAACTTCGGGGCGCGGTACGGCGCCGCCGCGAAAGCCGACCTTGCGCGCGGCCGAGTCTGTAGCCGATGATCAGAATGCATGGAGAGCGCGGCCATCGGCCTTGGCGGTGCGCCGCTCCCGCGGAGGGCGCTCAGTCGAGCCGCTGTGGACGCAATGAGGGATCGCCCAATCGCAGACGCATCGGCTGAGACTGCCTCCAATGTGCCTGCGCATACAATTGAGGCGGGCCGAGCCGGGCCGAGTCCCGGCGGTTCGGAGCCCCGGTCGGGGGATCGGATGGAGCCAGCGCTCGCGGGCGGCTCGACCCAGGAGGTCATCCAGGCGCGGGGCGCTACACCCGCAGCACACTCCCTGCGTGGAGAGCTGATCGCGTCTGCCGCTCTTGGGGGCAGACGGGGTGTCGTTCAACAGACACGGCAGACTCTGGAAGGCGTCCATGTCTCACCGGGCGGCGGGGTCATGATCGTCGGCAGGCTGGTGGACGAGGCCCCGCGACTGGAAACAATTTCAATCATGGCGCCGGACTGGCGCGTCACCTTTGACGGCTCGGTGATGGCGCGAGTACCTCGACTCGACCTCGCCGATCATGGAGCGCGGTTCGGCTATCTGGGTCTCGTGTACGGCGGGCGGGAGATTCAACCCTACGGAGACTGCCAGCTCGAATTTCGCTTCCAGGACGGTTTGTCGAGCTCCGCGGTGGTTACACCCAGGGTAGTCGACGACACCGAGCTGCGCGACATTTTCCTGTCCCACCTCGCGGACGCCCAGCAAAATGGAGCTCTGATCGAAGCCGTCGCCAGCCTCCAGCGCGGCTTGGGCGACCACATTCTTCGGCTCAGCGGCGACATAACGAACGCCCTCGCGCACAGTCCGTATGTGGAGCGTTTCGGCGCCCGCCAGCAAAAGTATCGCGGATCTATCATCGTGTGTCTCTACGGACATCCTGAATATCATTTTATTCAAAACGCTTTGTTCTCGGGAAAACCCGGAATCGAGGAATACGAATTCATCTTTGTATCCAACAGTCCGGAGCTTGCCGACACGCTCCGAGGTGGAGCGATCGAGGCCAGCAGGACGTACGGACTGGATCAGACCCTGGTGTTGCTTCCAGGAAACGCGGGCTTCGCCGCCGCCAACAATGTTGCCACAAAGAGCGCCCAGAGTGACAGATTGGTATTCTTAAACCCCGATGTTTTCCCAAAGGATCAAAAGTGGGCGCTAAAGCATCTCGATCTTATCGATACTAAACCGGTCGCCGAGACGACCATATTCGGTGTTCCACTTTACTACGACGACGGCTCTCTGATGCACGGAGGGATGTTCTTTGAGATTGACCGTGGAGCTTCATTCAACCGCAGTCGCACTGCTCACTGGCAGCTGTTGCGCGTCGAGCACTACGGCAAGGGCGCGCCGGCAGGAGCCCAGGAGTTCACGCGACCACGCCCGGTGCCTGCCGTTACCGGCGCGTTCGTTTCTATTGCCCGTGATTGGTTTGAAAGTCTCGGCGGCTTTAGTGAGGATTATATTTTCGGTCACTACGAAGATGCGGATCTATGCCTGAAGAGTTTAGAGGCCGGAACGCCCGCCTGGATGCAGGACTTGCGTCTCTGGCATCTCGAGGGCAAGGGATCGCCGCATCTGCCGGCTCACGACGGGGCCGCCCTGGTGAACCGATGGCTGTTTTCTTCCCGCTGGGGCGCCTTGGTCAGCGGGCAGGTTCTCGGCCAGAAGCCATCCCACGCACTCCTGCAAGCGCGGTCCTGGCCCGCCGTGTCCGGTCTCGTCGAGGCGACGCTCGCCGCGGAAGCGCCCGGCGCCGCGACTGCTTCTGACCTACCCGGCCCGGGGCGTCCGACCGGGTCGAGGCAGGCGCCGTCGGCGCGCAAGCGTCGCGAGGGCGTCGTGTCGTGAAGGTGCTCTTGCTCAGCCTGTTCCATCCCGAGCTGGTTCGCGGCGGCGCGCAACAGATCTGTTACGAACTCTTTGAGGGATTGCGCGACGTCGAGGGGGTTACTCCCTTCTTGCTTGCCGCGGTCGACCCGACCATGCCGGAGCTCTACAAGACTGGCGCCCGCATTACCGGCTTTGACGGCCGTCCAGATGAGTTTGTGTTTCTGAGTAACAGTTACGACTATTTCTGGCATAAGCTGCCTGGAGACAGCCTGGCGGATGCATATAGTGAATTTCTTAGGTTGGTGAGGCCCGACGTTGTCCACTTTCACCATTTTTTGTTGTTTGGACTTGATTTTCTTACATTAACGCGCCGTGTATTGCCGGAGACGAGAATTGTTCTTACATTTCACGAATTCCTGTCTATCTGTATGGCGAACGGGCAGATGGTGCGGACTACGGACAGGTCTATCTGCGATCGTGCGTCGCCAGTCCGGTGTCATCAATGCTTCCCCGCGATAACCCCAGAATACTTTTTCATGCGTCAGCTTTGGACGCAACGTCACTTCGAAGCTGTCGATATATTTACTACACCATCGCGATTCATGATTGACATATTTGCGCGATCAGGAATCGACGTCGACCGGATGGTGCACGTCGCCAACGCCCACGGGAGCCGGGCGGCATCTTCCGCGCCGGAAGTTCAACCGGCCAGCAGACCCAGGTTCGGGTTGCTGCGGCGATGGGGAGCCAGATCCCAGTCCTCGATCGACGCGCGGCGCCGTCGCGCAGTCAATGGGGCCGGTCGTCGATTGGAACGAAGAAACCGTTTTGGCTTCTTTGGACAGATGATCGACAATAAAGGGGTACATGTCATTCTTGAGGCGGTCGGGATACTCCGAACGGATGGATTCACCGACTTCGTCATTGAGCTGAACGGCGGCAATCTTCGCTTCGCTTCCGAAGGACGTCGCCGCGAGATCGAGGCGTTTCTGGAACGCGAGGGCGAATTGCCGTCAGAGCAGAGAGTCGTGATCGCCACTGGCGCGTACGAGGTTGGTCAATTGGCGAGTCTCATGGGCCGCATCGATTGGGTTCTGGTCCCGTCGGTTTGGCGCGAAGCCTTCTGTCTTGTGGTCTCCGAAGCATGGGCGTTCGGCAAGCCGGTAATCTGCTCCAACGTTGGGGGGATGGCCGAACGCGTTCAGGATGGCGACAACGGACTCGTATTTCCCGTCGGCGACGCACGAGCGCTCGCCGCAGTGATCCGTCGCGCCTGCACGGAGAAGGGATTGTGGGAGCGGACTTCGCGCGGCATCGCGCCGCCTCCGGCGCGAAGCGTCATGGTATCCGAATTCCTGGAACTCTATCGGCATGGATTGTCCAGCGCCACCGCGGTCGCCTGAGCCAGGGTGCATGACTCTTCCTTGCGACCGCCAATCGAGGACTCAGAGATCTGAACGCGCCGACTGAGACCGCCGCCGCGCCGTCGACGGAGACGTTGCTCAGGAATCTCGGGACTCCTGAGAATCACTTCGAAGGCTTGCTTGGACTCGCCGGCTTGGCCGCATCGGCTGGACGGTTCGCCGAGGCCCTGCGGTACGCCGACCGCGCCCGGCGCCTGGATCCCGTGAATCCGACGCTAGCGACGCTGTGCGCCCGGCTGCTGATGCGGCTCGATCGCCCCGGCCCGGCCCTGGCTGTCGTAACCGAGCTTGCCGATGGGGATCGCACTGCTCAATCGGAACTTGAGCGGGCGCAGATCATGCTCGCGCTCGGCGATGGTCCAGGAGCCGCTGAGGCGATCGAAGGTCTTCTCGCCACCATCGCGGTGGACGCTCTGGAAGGATTCCCCATCCTCGCCGAAGCCGTATGCGAGACGCTCGGTCGTGATCATGCAGGCTGGGTGGGCTTGAGTTCGGATTGCACAGTGGTTGGCGCCTTGGGCCCGGCGGCTCTTGCGAGGCTCCAGGCTCTCGCGGGGCAAAGCTCGCACGGCTTGCGTCTCGAAGCATCGCCGGCCATGGGTCGCTTGAGCCCATTTCGTCTGTGGACCGACCTTGCGGGACTGCGCACCGTAGCCGAAACGCTCCCACATGCGGTGATCGGCGGCAGGATGTTGAAAGTGACGCCTGCATCGCGGTTGAATGCGGCCGGCGCACAAAGGGGAAGCCTCATCGCCGGTTCAGAGGCGCCGCCCGCCGGCGTCCGCGGCATCTCGTTGCAGCCGTGTCCGGGTTCATCAGGCGCGCGACGCTCCGACGAACCGGCCCTCGTCGAGGAGGCGGCGCCGAATCAGCGGCTCGCGCGCCGCTTGTTCAATCCTCCTCTTCCGTCCCGCGGCGTCGCCAAAGGCACACCGGGCCGATCCGCCACGACCTCCGCGCTCGCACGAACTCCGCCGCCAACCGTAGCCGTGATCGTCCCGGTGTATTCTGGATCTGACGAGAGTCTGGTCTGCCTCCGCTCCGTGATCGCGACCACCGATCCAAAGACGACGGAACTGATCGTCATCGAGGATGCCGGTCTCGAGCCAAAGGTGACAAATACACTCCAGGAGCTGGCCGCCGCCGATCGAATTACCTTGGTCGTCGATGCAGAGGACCTCGGCGTCCCGCAGTGCGCCAACCACGGCATCGGCTCGAGGCCTCAAAGCGACGTCGTGCTCCTTAACCCCGACGCCGAGGTGTTCGGCGACTGGCTGGAGAGATTGCAGCGCGTCGCCTATTCCGAGCCAAGCGTGGCAACCGTCAGCGCCTTTTCCAACGACGTGGGGTTGACGACCTACCCGGCAGCTTATGATCAGGCGCGCGACTCAGCCGCCGGCGCGCGGCTGGATTGTCTCTTCCGAGAGGTCAACGCGGGCCTCCACGCGGAGCTGCCGAGCGGGGCGGGCGTATGCGTGTACATTCGCCGGGCCTGCATCGATCAGATCGGTGGTTTCGAGGTGGATTTATTTGGAAGCGCCTACGGCGTGATCAATGACTTCTGCCTTCGCGCCAGTAAACTGGGGTGGCGGCACCTGGCGGCAGCGGATGTGTTCGTACGCCGTCTCGGTGAGCGTTCTCGCCAACCTCTCGAAGAGCTTGCGACGGGACGCGACCTTCGTCTCCTCTACGAGCGCCACCCGACCTTTCAGGCGGCGACGGAAGCCTTCGTGGACACTGATCCGCTGCAGCCGATGCGACGGGCTATCGACGAGCGACTGCTCGCCGACGAAACGGGGCCTTCGGTGCTGCTGATCACTCTTGGCCGGGATGGCGGTGTACGCCGTCACGTGCGGCAGCGGACAGAGATCCTTCGCGCGCAAGGCTGTCGCGTTGTCGAACTTCTTCCCAATAGAGAGCAGCATGCCGGCGGCGCCTGTCGGCTCAGCGTTGCAGGACAGCGCTTCAACGACCTGACGTACAGGCTGCCTCACGAAATGGCGCATCTTATCGCGCTGTTGCGCAGGCTGGGCATCGCAGAGGTGGAAGTTCATCATTTCCTCGGGCTCGATCCGATCGCCCTCACTATCCCGGCGCGGCTCGGAGTTCCCTATGATGTCTTCGTCCATGACTACAGTTGGATCTGTCCTCGGATCACTCTGGTCGGAGGCGATAAGCGCTATTGTGGCGAGCCCGATCTCGCGGCCTGCGAACGATGCATCGGGGCGCACGGCGGCCTGATCGAGGAGGAGATCTCGGTCCAGGCTCTACGCGCACGAAGCGCGGATGTCCTGAGCGGGGCGCGGCGAGTGGTGGTTCCCAGCGAAGACGGCGCGGCTCGGCTGCGCAGGTACTTCCCGAAGGTCAAGTCGGCGGTCATCCCGTGGGAGACTCCGGTCCGGGGGCGGCCGGCATGGAAGCCGAGGACTTCCGGGAGAGTTCGAGTCGCGATGGTCGGGGCCATCACCGAGCATAAAGGGTATGAAAGGCTTCTCGCCTGCGCTCGCGACGCACGCGATGGCGACCTGCCTCTGGAATTCGTGGTGATCGGCTACACCGAGGACGACTTCGCCCTCTTCGAAACCGGGCGGGTGTTTGTCACGGGTCGATATGGCGAAGGCGAGGTTGCCTCGCTGATCAAGCGCGAGAAATGTGATGTCGCCTTTCAAGGTTCGATCTGGCCCGAGACGTGGTGCTACGCCCTGACGCACCTGCTTCACTGCGGCTTACCCGTCCTGGCCTTCAGCATCGGAGCGGTCACCGGACGGCTCGAAGATGTTCCTCACGCCGTCCTCACGCCCCTGTCCGCCACCGCGCGGGAACTGAACGAGCTATTGATCGGCATGGGCCGGACTGGGTCGGCTTGGCGAGCCCGCGTCGGAATTCGGACGAGCGGCGGAAACCAGCTCGACTTCGACGATGTCGGGCGTGGCGACACCGCCGTCCGATCGGCCTGGGTCGAAGGGTTCAGAATAAGCCTGTCGCTCGCTCCAGGCGATCCGTTCATTGAATACAGCGCGCTCGCCGCCGATGGAGTGCGGACAGATTGGGTCGGCGAAGGTTCCTGGTGCGCCGTTCAAGGTCGACCGACACCCTTGATCGGCTTCTCGGTCCGACCGGCGCGGCCGGGAAGGCCGCCAATCTCTTTTCAATATGGCGGAGTCTTTTCATCCGGGGTCGCGGCGCCTCCCTTCACGGATGCCGGTGATTGCTATTCAGCGACCCAAAACGACCCTTTGGTTGGAATCTGGGTCGCGGCCGTTGCGTCTTGAGGGCGGTCCGATCGCGGCGACGGGACGGTTGCGGAAACCGCTTCAGTTCGAAGCGGGACGCAGCTAGGAGCAGGCATGAGAATTCTGGTCACCGGCGGGGCTGGGTTCATCGGCTCGGCGGTGGTGAGGCGCCTGATCGGCGAGACCGCCAACGAGGTCCTTGTCTACGACAAGCTGACCTATGCGGCGACAATGAGCGCTCTGGACACGGTGGCGGGCCATCCGCGGTTCAAGTTCGTCAAGGGCGACATCTGCGACACCTCGAACGTCGAGCGCCTGTTCGCCGACTTTGCTCCCGACAAGGTCCTGCATCTTGCGGCGGAGAGCTTTGTGGACCGTTCAATCGACGGGCCAGAGGCGTTCATCCAGACAAACATCGTCGGCACGTTCAACCTCCTGCGCGCGGCCCTGCGTCGCTGGCGCGGGCTCGATAGGGGGATCGCGGCGCGCTTCCGCTTTCATCACGTTTCCACCGATGAAGTGTTCGGATCGCTGGGTTCCGAGGGCTGTTTCGACGAGGAAACCCGCTATGATCCGCGCTCACCGTATTCCGCGTCGAAGGCGGGCGCCGACCACCTGGTATCCGCATGGGGCCACACCTATGGGCTGCCGGTCCTCATCACCAACTGCTCCAATAACTACGGACCCTATCAGTTTCCCGAAAAGCTGATCCCGCTGACGATCGTCAAGGCCCTGGCCGGCGAAGCTCTTCCCGTCTATGGCGATGGCCAAAACGTCCGCGACTGGCTCTTCGTGGAGGATCACGCGCGGGCTCTGACCGCGGTGCTGGAGAACGGCTCACCGGGGCAAACCTACGCGATCGGTGGCGGCTGCGAGCGGACCAACCTCGACGTGGTGCGCGCGACGTGCGCATTGCTCGATCGCCTGAAGCCTCGGAGCGATCGGCGCAGCTACGCCCAACAGATCGCGTTCGTGGCGGACCGGCCCGGCCACGATCGCCGCTACGCCATCGACTACGCGAAAATCGCCCGCGACCTTCACTGGCGGCCGCAAGAGAGCTTTGATTCAGGCTTGCACGATACGGTTGTCTGGTATCTCGCCAATGAAGATTGGTGGCGCGCCATCCAGCGCCGCGTCGATGGTGGCGAACGGTTGGGGCGGATCTGTTGACGACGCTCGTTTCGAAAGCGGCGGAAGGCCCGGGCGCCGGTCCCAAGCGGGCGATGAAGGGCATAATACTGGCGGGCGGCTCAGGATCGCGGCTCTATCCCGCCACCATGGCCGTCAACAAACAATTGCTACCAGTATACGATAAGCCCATGATATACTATCCGATGTCTGTGTTGATGCTTGCAGACATTCACGAGATCATGATCATTTCATCTCCAGGGCACATTGATAACTTCGTCAATCTCTTCGGAGACGGAACGGACCTCGGTCTTCAGATGTCCTATGCCGTGCAGGAGCGCCCGGAAGGGCTTGCGCAGGCGTTCACTATCGGACGCGACTTCGTCGGAACCGACGGTGTCACGCTGGTGCTGGGAGACAACATATTCTTTGGGGCCGGCTTGGCCGCGAAGGTTGGGGTCGCCCGCGCCAGGGACCGGGGCGCAACCATCTTCGCCTATCATGTCGACGATCCGGAACGCTACGGCGTCGTGACCCTGGATCAATTCGGTCGCGCCTTGGCTATCGAGGAGAAACCAAGGGCGCCTCAATCTCCGTGGGCGGTGACCGGCCTCTATGTCTACGACAACGCTGTCCTTGGGCACGCAGCCCGGCTTAAGCCGTCGGCGCGCGGTGAGCTGGAGATCACAGACCTCAACCGCATCTATCTCGCCGAAGGCCAACTGCACGTCGATACTCTCTCGCGCGGCTACACCTGGCTCGACACGGGCACCCACGAATCCCTGCTTGAAGCCTCACAATTCGTCCACGTTATGCAAAAGAGGCAGGGATCGCACATAGCATGTCTCGAAGAGATCGCGTTTCGCAACGGCTATATAGACTTGGCGCACCTGATGCGGCGAGCAAAGCTCTTGGAGAAGACCAGCTACGGTCGATACTTGACGGCGTTGGCCAGGGAGGAGCCTCAGATCGTGACCTCGGGACCAAACGCGGCTTGAGAGGGTGTCGCGCGGCGAGCTTTCGCAAATGGCGTTTGCGGATGGCCCCAGCCCCCCCTACCTTATGGATGGGAGGACCAGGAGTGCGGTCGTGCCCAAACACCTATCATCGTCATCCCCGACGCGCTTGGACGTGGCGAGCGGGTTCAAGTATACAGCGCGCCCAAAAGCGACCACCGACCTGCCCCTTAGCCCACCTATGATCACGCTCGCGGTTGATTCATCGAAACATAGTGACTTGGGGGCACCCTATGGGATGAAGGCCCTCCTCGAAGTCGAGCGGTCGGGTAAGGCAAGATGATCCAGGATCCCGGCGCACAGGCGACGCTGCAAGCCTTTGTTCTGCTGGCTCGTCACCACGGAATGGATACCTCGGTGGACGAGCTTGAGCGGCAGTATGTGCTCGGCGAAGGCGGGGTCTCGGACGCCGTGTTGGTGGCCCTCGCGGCTGATCTCGGGCTCGACGCCAGGTGGGTCACCCTGAACTGGTCGCAATTGCCGAAGTTGTCCAAGATTCTGCCCGCCATGCTGCGCCTGCGCGACGGCGGCGCATTGATTCTGGAGTCGGTGACCAAGGACGAAAGTTCAGGGCTCGTGGCGTTGGTCGGCGATCCGCTGGCGGGTTCAGAGGTTCGCGCCGCCATCGACGAGACGCAGCTCACGGCCCTCTGGGGTGGCCAGGTGCTGATGGTCAAGATCGACTCCAAAGGCGCATTGAACGACGAGCCGTTCAGCTTCAACTGGATCCTCAAGCAAGTGCTGAAGGAACGGTCACTGTTTCGAGACATAGGCATATCAGCGTTCATCTCATCACTCTTCGCAATCGTTCCACCCTTTACCATGAAGATAATTATTGACCGCGTCCTGGTCGATAAATCTCAGATGACCTGGATACTGCTCGCTGTAATATTCGTGGCGATGGTCATTTTTGAGATGCTTTTGACATTTCTACGCGGTCGATTCATGGAACTGGCGGCCACGCGTATAGATGGTCGACTACAAATTTATGTCATGGAGAGGTTGCTTCGACTGCCAATGAGCTATTTTGAGACCACCCCCGTTGGCCGAACGGCGTCAAAAGTCAACAAGATAGAAGTCATTAGAGAATTTTTGACTGGCGAGCTGTTGAACACATCGGTTGACTCGATTATGTTGTTAGTGCTTGTTCCTATATTGTTTGTGTTGAGCTGGGCGCTTGCATTTTGGGTAGTCGCTCTTGGTCTTTGCATCTTCATGATTATAATGATATTCCTTCGACCCCTCATGCGTTTGAACATAAAATTCGTAGAGAGCGAGATCCGCAAACACATCTATCTCATAGAGAGTCTGTATGGCATGAGGACTATCAAGTCCCTGGCGCTGGAAGGGCGTCGGCGGATGGGATGGGACGTTGTGGTCGCGGAGAATGTTGGCACGAAGCACGACTGGGGTGTGTTAGCGAACTATCCGACTACACTAGTGGTTCCGTTCGAACGATTAATGTACACAGGATCGTTGATGCTCGGCACCGCCGCAGTGCTTTGGTCCACGACTACGTCTGGCGCGACCGTCATCTCGGCGGGCTCGATGGTCGCCTTCGTTCTGATCGCCTCACGCACCGCCGCGCCCCTGGTCAAGGTCGCGGGACTCCTGGATAGCTACCACGAGATCAAGAGCGCGGTTTATCAGGTGGCGTCGGTGATGAACGAGCCGCCCGAGATCACCCGGGGCCAAAGCGGTCTGCGGCAGCCGATAAAGGGCGATATCGTCTTTGACAATGTCCAGTTCCGTTACGTCGCGGGCGCGCCGCTGGCGTTGAGTGGCGCCAGCTTCGCGATCCGCCCAGGAACGATCTTCGGGATCATGGGTCGCAGCGGCTCCGGCAAGACCACCATCACGCGTTTGCTTCAGGGGCTGAACACCGACTTCGAGGGCATGGTCAAGATCGACGGAATGGACCTGCGCGAAATCGATCTTCATCACCTGCGAACCAGCATCGGCGTCGTGCCGCAGGAAAACTTCCTGTTCAGCGGCTCGGTCCGCGACAATATCGGGATGGCGAAGGCGGGCGCCACCTTCCCGCAGATTGTGCGCGCCGCGCAGCTCGCGGGCGCCGAAGAGTTCATCGAAAAGATGCCCCGCGGCTACGACACCAGGCTCGAGGAAGGAGCCTCCAATCTCTCGGGTGGCCAGCGGCAGCGTTTGGCTTTGGCCCGGGCCCTCCTCATTGAGCCCTCGGTGCTCATACTCGACGAGGCGACCAGCGCCCTGGACGCCGAGAGCGAGGCGATCATCAATGCCAACCTAGTGCGGATCGCCGAGGGACGGACGATCATCTGCGTCTCGCACCGGCTCTCGATGCTCGTACCCGCCGACGCAATTCTGGTTCTGGAACAGGGCAAGACCTACGACGTCGGCCGCCACGAAGAACTGCTGCACCGCTGCGATATCTACAAGCACATGTGGCACACGCAGAATCGTCACCTGGATGCCCCTTCCCATGCCCGGCCCGTTCTCGCGCGCTCGTCCACAAACTGAACCAGCCCCCAGGCGGGTTCGATTTGGTCGGCCGCAGCGCGGTCGCAAGTCGATCGACGAGCCGCTGGCGCCGGTCAGCGCCTTCGAGTCCGAGACGCAGGCAATCATCGGCAAGGCGTCGATCTACAGCGACCACGCCATTCTTCACGGGGTGGCGCTGCTCTTTGTGGCCGCTATCGTCATCTGCAGCGTCGTGCCGATCGACCGCGTCGTCACCTCGACCGGACTGATCGCGCCCACCGAAGGCTCGATCTATCTCCAGCCGCTCGATCGGGTGATCGTCCGCAATATCCTGGTCAGGAAAGGTCAGATCGTCAGGAAGGGGCAGATTCTCGCCACCATGGATCCGACGTTCGCGGGGGCCGACGAGCTCAGTCTCGAGCATCAGAAGGCCAGTAACGATGCACTGGTCGCCCGTCTCCAGGCTGAGCAAAGCGGCGTTCCCTACCTCCCCAAGGGCAATGACCCAAATCAAGTCCTTCAGCTCGAACAATATCAGGAAGTCATAACCGCTTATCGCCAGGCGTTGGCAAACTACGACGCTCAGATTCATTCAACAGAAACGGTGATCTCCAAAGCTCAGGATGACGCTCGTAAATACAAACAAGAAGTATTCGACAACACCCAAATCAATAGTCGCTGGAAGGAATTGGAACAGAAGGGATATGGCTCCCCCATTCAAGCATTGACCGCCGCGACCGCCCTTGTCGAGAGTCAGCGCCTTTTCTCGGACGCTCAAAGCCAAGCTGTCCAGAGCACGCACGACTTGGAGGGTCTCAGAGCTCAGCGGGCGGCCTACATCGGCAACTGGAACGACACGCTCGGCACAGCTCTCACCACCGCCCGGCTGGCCCTCAACCAGTCGACCCAGGACCTTATCAAAGCCCATGAGACAACAGGGGTGGATACCAGGGTGGTGGCGCCGATGGACGCCATCGTCCTGTCGATAGCCAACGCCTCCACAGGCGTGGTGGTCGACCCTTCGATCATGTCGGGCCAACCGCTCTTCACTCTGACGCCGCTGAGCGGACAGGTCGAAGCGGAAATCGACATCGCTTCCCAGGATCAAGGGTTCGTCCGCGCGGGCGATCCGGTGACGCTCAAGCTCGACGCTTACAGATATATTCTCTACGGCACGGTCGACGGAAAGGTCTTGAGCATCAGTCCTGGCTCTTTCACGACCGATCAGAACGGCCAAGCCGTGCCTCCGTACTTCAAGGTTCGCGTGAGGATCACCAAGTCTCGTCTTCACAACGTTCCCAAGGATTACCGCCTGCTTCCGGGTCAGACCCTGGTCGGCGATATTCTGGTCGGCCACCGGACGCTGATGAGCTACTTCGTGGAAGGGGCGTTGCGGACCGGACGCGAAGCGATGCGGGAGCCCAGTTGAATCCGAAAGCGGCCGCATCGATCCGCGCCCAGGCCGAACGGGAAGACCGGCGGAACAACGCCGCCACCGCGGCGTCGCTGTGGCGAAAACTGGCCGAGGCCGGGGACGCCGAGGCCTGTCACCAGATGGGCGTTCGCTATGAACGCGGGGCCGGGGTGATCCAGAACTTCGCGGAGGCGACGCGCTGGTTCCATCGCGCCGCGGAGCGGGGTCTGGTCGAGGCGCAAGCCAGACTCGGCGAGATCTACCTCCATGGGCGTGGGACGCCGGGCAGCACCCGCGGGATGGGGCCCGATTCGGAAGGGAACCCCCCGGCTGCATCCGCCTCCAAAGGCGCCCTCGCTCGCCTCTTCCCGGAAGGGGGCGCAGTGAAGCAGGATCTAGCCGCGGCGGCAAAGTGGAACGAATTGGCTGCGCGCGCCGGCGACCGCGCCGCTCAGGTGAGACGCGGGTATCAATGCGCCTCGGGCCTTGGCGTGGAGACCGACTATCGCGAAGCCGAACACTGGTACGCTGCAGCGGCCGCGAGGGGGGACGACGGAGGTGAGTTCGGTCTGGGACTGTTGCATGCCGGTGGACACCTAGGCGCCGCTGATCCGGCGACGGCGGCCGCCTGGTTCGAGAGGGCGGCGGCCAGCGGTAACATCAACGCGCAGCTTTGTTTGGCGATCGTGTTGCTCGAGGGCGGCGGCGTCGCCAGGGACGAGCCCCGGGCGATTGAACTTCTCACCGTGGCGGCGGAGGCGGGGCACGCGGAGGCGATGTTCCGCCTCGGGGAGCTAAATCGGGTCGGGGGAGAGGGTGGGGCGAACCTCGCGGACGCGGAGAGCTGGCTGCGACGCGCGGCGGCGCGGGGTCACTTCGGGGGGATGGTGTCGTTAGGAGCGCTCTTGGCGGAGGGCTCACCGCCAGACCATGCGTCGGCGGCGTTCCATTTCCGCCAAGCGGCCGATCTCGGAGACGGGCTCGCGCAATTTTCGCTGGGCCGGCTCTATCTCACCGGGAAAGGGCTGCCGCTCGATCCCGAGCAGGCGGCGATTTGGTTCGCGCGGGCGGCCGACCAGGGCGTCGTTCCAGCCTTCGAGAGATTGGGCGCCATGTATGCCGAGGGGCTTGGCGTCGAGCAAGACCTTGCCTTGGCTGCCGATTGGCTCCATCGCGCCGCCGCCCAGGGCGATCCGGACGCGCCCTATCACATCGGAACCCTGCATGCCTCGGGCCTGGGCCTGCCCCGCGACCCAGCTCTTGCGGTCCAGTGGTACAAGCAGGCGGCGGAGAGAGGAAATTCCGAGGCTTGCCTGCGCCTCGGCGTGATGTACGCCTCCGCGGAAGGCGTTTCCGAAGACCCGCAGGAAGCCGCGCGATGGTACGAACGGGCTGCGCGACTAGGCAGCCTCGACGCAACCTGGAACCTGGCGTTCCTTCATATCAGGGGCCATGGCTGCGCCAAGGATGTGGAAAGAGGTCTGGAGCTGCTTCGGTCCGCGGTTGAGGGCGGCAGCCAATCCGCAGCCTGGGCTCTGCACAACCTCTATACTGAGGGGTTGTACATCGGCGGGGACAAGGAACGTGCGGCCGAATGGCTCGAGAGAGCGGCGGAGATGGGAAGCGGGCCGGCCGCATGTCGGCTCCTTGAGCGATTCGAAGCAGGCGACATCAACCTCCCGATCGAGAGAATCGTTTCGCTCCTGACGGCGGCGGCGGAGACCGGCGAGCAACACGCCCAGGTCGCTCTTGGCCGCGCCCATTTCGAGGGCAAGATCATGCCGCGGGACGCCGGCGCCGCGCTGCGCTGGTTTGTGTCCGCAGCGGAGGCGGAAAATCCATTCGCCCAGGCTTGGCTTGGCGATGTTCTTCTCACCGGCAAGGATGTGATCGCTGATCGTGAGGCCGGCCTCCACTGGTATCGAAGGGCTGCGGAAAACGGTCACGTGGGGGCCCTCCAAGCATTGTCCACCGCAATTGGTCAGGAGGACCCGGACGGTCTCTTCCCACTGTGGCTCGCTGCAGCGCAGTCCGGAGACGCAACAGCCAGACGCGTAGTCGGCGAGTTCTACATTCGCGGCGCCGGAACCAACAGGTCGGTTCCAGAGGGCGTGCGATGGCTACGGCTGGCATGCGACGACGGAAGTCCGGCTGCCGGTCTCATTCTTGCCGCGCTGTTCCTCAACGGCGAGGCTGAACCCGCATATGCCGACGAACCGATCGACCTGCTGACCCGCAGCGCCGCGCAAGGAGACGCGGACGCCGAATACAATCTCGGCGTCTGCTACCGGCGCGGACTTTGCGTCGAGGTGGACCTCGAGGCGGCGCTGAAGTGGTATCGAAAGGCCGCCGCCAACGGTCAGACTTCGGCGCAACTCGCCCTGGCAGATCTGCTCTGCGAGGATTCCGGAAGCGCGTCCGACATCGTGGAGGCCGCCAGGTGGTACGAGTCGGCGGCAATGGCGGGAAACCCAGGGGCGAGCTTCGGATTGGCACAGTTGCACGAAAAGGGCGCCGGCGATCGTCCTGGCGATCTGGAAAAGGCGTTGGCATGCTATCGACAGGCGGCCGCCTCCGGTCACCCGGCGGCCGAAGCGGCCTTGCGGCGCCTAGAAGATGCTCGCCAGTCGCGTGCTGAAGCCGGCGGCTGAAGGGAGGTTTGGCGGACATCGGCGACAAGCGTCGCTCAACACTCAAGTAAGCGACACTCTTCCAAACCCTGGCGAACATCTTCGGCGATTCACGTCGACTCGAGGCGGACTGCGTCGTCGCTTATCGCCGGCCGGCGATGGTGGATGAGGTCATCGAGAAGGGCGGTCCACCGCGGCAGCTGCCTGGTGTTCAGGTCGAAGTCGCGGACGGCTGTCTTTCGCGCCCCCTCGCGCAGATCCCGCCGGCGCTTGGGGTCGTCCAAGATCTGGTCGACGCGGTCGGCGATCTGCAAATGGGAAAAGAAATCCACCGTCAGTCCGTTGTGGCCATCGACGAGAAATTCCAGGACCGGCGGCGTGGCCGACCCGACGATCGCGCATCCAGCCGAGAGAGCCTCGACGAACGACCATGACAGGACGAACGGATAGGTCAGGTAGACATGGGCGGAACTAACCTGGAGGAGGTTGACGTAGGCTTCGTGGGGCACCAATCCCAGGAAATGGATGCGAGGCTCGCCGTTCAGCCCCACCTCGTCCATCATCAGCTGACGAAATGTCGTTCCTGCTGGCGCCGCGGCGCCGTAGCTGACGCCATCGCCGCCGACGACGACAATATGCGCGCGCGGCCGTCGACGCAGAATCTCCCGGGCGGCGCGCATGAAGATATGAAACCCGCGGTACGGCTCGAGGTTACGCGCGACATAGGTCACCACCTCGTCCTTTCTGGTGAATCGCGCATTGTGCCGCTTGAGCAATATCCAGGCTTGTGGATCCGGCTTCACCAGTTCGGTGTCCACCCCCTCATGCACGATGCTGATCCTCGACCTGAGTTCGGGAGGATGCACATTGCGCTGCCACCGCGTAGGCGCGTTTCCCCAATCGGCGGCATCGAAACTGAGAAGACTTACTGCGTTCTTCACACGAAGGCGAAAAGGATCCAACGGTGATGAAGGGAACTCTTCATCGAATCCCACATCCACATCTCTGAAGTGATAATAGAATTCAAAATATGACAGAATTGGTGTGTCTGGAAACACATCCTTGACAAACAAGAGTTCGCCCCACCCGCTGTGACCGCAAATGACATCTGGCCTGACTCCTCTCGCCGCAAGCTGCCTACAAGCGTCGACGACCGCCATTCCAAATCGCACCGCGACATCAAAGTCGACCGTGAACGGGTGGCAATTCAATGGAGGAATAGGCGGTAGAGAATAAACGATCTTCTCCACGCCAACCATTTCATTGCCATCATTCTGCGTTACAAAATACACCTTGTTGTCAGGCGACTCCGCGAGTCGGCGCGCGATGTGTAGATATTGTCCTGGAAAGTTCTGGTGAATAAATAGGGCTATCATAGTCCAAGTTTCGCCAGCAATTCGTCGCGCTCGCTGGGACTGGCCCAATCTTCGGCGCGCACGACGGCCGCCAGTTCGAAGCCCGCGCGGCGGAGCAGGGAATAGCCGCCGAAGCCGGCCTTGACGATTTGACGCGTCAAGGCCGCCGGAGTGAATCCGCAACGATGCGCCATCGTCACCTGTCCGCGAGCTATCGCTGCCCCGAAACCGTACACCACATCATGCGGCGTAATGGGCCCCGCGGGCGACTCGTAGATTGTCTCGAGGATGCGGTCCTCGGCGATGAAGGCGGCGATTCGCTGCAGGTCGGGGACCACTATACAGGCGAAGGCGTCCGGCTTAAGCACCCGGCGGATCTCGGTCATCGCCCTTGCCACGTCATGTTCGTAGAGATGTTCCATGCAGTGAGCGGTCCACACAGCATCGACGCTGGCCGCCGCAATGGGCGCCAGATCGACGATGTCGGCCAGGACGTCGGGCGCCACCGAAGGGTCGACGTCGACCCGCACCTGACGCCAATTGGAGAACATTCTCGGCAGCTGACCGGTGCCCAGGGCGCCGCAGCCGGTGTTCAGCACAATCGGCCTCTCGTCGCTGCTCACCTGCGGTCTCCCTGCGGAACCAGGCCGACAAAATGGATCACGACTGATCCATCATTGGGTGGATTTGCGTAGCGTGGCGCCACGATCGCGAGGCGCACTGTGTCCTTGATCGGGCGATGTGCGCCATCGGCCCAGCCCAGCCCCCGCCCTATTCCACGTTCTCCCGGAAGACGCTGAAACGTGGTCCGACGGATCGAGGTTCAGCCTCCGCGCGGTTCGCCCGCAGATCGACCGGCAGCTGCTGGTCGCCGGCGGCCTCGATTTTCGACCTGCGCTCGGTGATGAAAATCTGCATCGCCTCGAGGCGATCGCCGGAGGCGGCGCGGCACAGCGCTCCGTTCCTCTCGGGTCCAACAATCGTTCCAGAACTGAAAGACCCGCGATATTCGCATTCGTAGGCGACGGCTTGCCCTGGTTTGACCCGAACGGCGAAACCAGTCAGCGCCGTGGCCAGTCCGCGACTGCCGCAGTCGGCGCCCCCGCTGATCCACCCGGTGTCGACGCCGCTTTCCGTGAGGCCTTTGTACTCGATCTGCTCGGGCGTGAGGCCCTCGAGCGGCGAGATCGCGAATGACTCGATGGCCAGCCGCTCGCCCAGGGCGCCTGCCCAGAAGTTGTCGACGTAAGCGATGTCGCCCTTGTTCTGGACGTGCAGGGAAATCCGTGTCCGTAGAGGGGTTCGGCGGCGGGCGCCGAGCATCGGCTGCGGGACTGGCTCGGGTTGAGCAACCGGTTCGGAAACCGCCTCCATCGGCGGTGGAGGCGGCGGCGCCTCGATTGGCTGCGGGGCTGGCGCCGATGGTTTGGCGTCAAGCCGACGCACCTCGACCTCCATCGCCGGCATGGCCGCGGTTCGCAGCGAGGTGAGCAAGACGCTGGCCGGTCCCGTGACGACCTTGATGATGAGCATGTCGCGGTTTTCGAAAAGCCATGGGCCGCTCGTGCGGGGGCCCGAGACAATTTCGACCTCGGCGCCCGAATTTCCAGGGCCCGTTCCAACATGCAGGGCGGGCAGCACGAATTCCCCTTCGTCGCCGACCCGCCTTGGGGCGGCGGAGGTGACCGAGACCAGGTACATTCCTTTGTTCAGGCTCAGCACCTGGACGGACGAGGTGAGGCCGTTTGAGTCCTGATCCATTTCAATCTCGGAGCGACTAAATCCCTGAAGGCCGGACTATCCCAAACCGGCGCTCGCGCCCTCGGGCGGCCCGCCGGGACCAAACTATGGCAGGGTCAAAAAGTCCAGTGATGGCGCGAGAATCGACGCGACTCCGGCAAATGATCCGCCGACCTTTCGAACGGCACAGCGGTGGAGCGCCCGGTCGCCGAACGGCAAGGGCCCGGAGTCGCCGAACCCGCCCGCGAAGGCATTCTTCGCGGACGGGCTTGGGCAGGACGACGAAATAAGCTTAGTGGTGGAAACCGCCACCCGAGGCGTGGCTGAAGTTACCCAGAGTGATCTTGGTCAGGCCATGATCCATGGAGACGGTCGAACTGGCGCCATGCGCGGTCGGCAGAGCCGGCGCGTAGCCGACGATGTTGATGTGGGCGCCGCCCTGAAAGTGATTGAGGGTGTGCGTCGCGGCGAGTTTCGCGCCGCCGAAGGCTCCCGCACTAGCGATGGTCGCGTGGCTCGCGACCGCCGAGTGGCCCCCGATCGAGGTGAAGGCGTGCGTCGCCGATCCGCCGAGCAAGGTCGCGTGGCCGCTTCCCACCGATACCAAGGACGAGGATCCCGCGCCGCCGGCGTGGACGGTCGCCGTTCCATGCACGACGGTGTCGGCGCCAGAGCCGAAGGCGATCGTGTCATTGCCGCTCGGATGCGAAATTGCAACCGTGCCGGAGATGCTCCCGGCGTTGGAAAGAGCCTGCTGCGCAAGAAGCCCCGCACCGGCAGTCTGGATGTTGGGGGCGACTCCGCCGCCCGGCATCGATGGCCCAGCCATTCATATCTCCAGCAAAAACTTGTGCGCCCTCGCGCTCCCAGCGGCCTTGCTAGCACACGTCCTTCAGCAGTGGAAAGGTTTTTTGCTTGGTTTCGTGGGTTTTTTTAGCAACAGAGTTATCAAGTCATAAACAGATGACCCAATGAGGTTCGCGGATCGGCGACCGCCTGCACAGGTCAAGAACGGTTGAAGTGTAAGCAGCGCCTAGTCTTGGCGAGCCGTCGGTCGAAAGCGATGGCGAAGCTTCGCCTCGAGTCCGCCACGGCCGGTGCGTCGTACCGTCGCGCCCTTGACGCCGGCGGCGGCGGCGCGCGGCGAGCGGGCCGCGGCGGCATATTCGCTCACCGTGGCGCTCGTCGCCCTGAATATCCGATCTGGCCCGACGGTTCGGGCAAGGCTTCCGATATGCAGGAATTCAGGGTCGAGCCACTGCGGCCGACTCTACATCGGCGGCGCGGCGCCGTTCTCACCGATCAGGACCCTGTTGGCGCCAAGGCTGCCGTCGGCAAGCTTTGCTGGAGCGATGAAGACATTGACGCCCTTTTTGATCATCGACCGGTCGCCGGGCGCGGTGGCCACCACCGGAACGCCCACTGGGACCAGGATGCGCCGCATGCCTCCTGGATAGCCTACCTCGAGCATCCGGCCCTTGCCCACGGCCGTCACCTTGCCGATTGTCCCGTTGGTCATCATCGAACGGGGCTTGAGATCCCAGGGATAGTGACCCTCGCCAATCTTCACTCCGGGCGGAAAGACATGGACCTCGAGTGATTGCCCCGTGCCGTCGGGTTTTTCGAACTCGGTGGTGCCGATAAAGCTGCCGGGTTGGATCGTGGCCACATCTACCGGTCTCATCACCACAACCGACCAATCGCCAGAGAGCTGGACGGTCGTCGCACCGCCATGTGCACCCCTGACCACCAGGACGTTGCCGGCGAGCGACCCGACCTTGCCGCGAACATGCTGCTGCGTAGTCTGGGCGACCGTCGGCAGCACCGCCGCCATAGCGGCCGCGGCGACGAGATATCGTAGCGCGCTCATGATCCCAGCCCCTTCAAGCTTCAGCTTCCATGATGCCTAGCACGTCCGCGGGCCCTGCGCTCCACCGTTTCGATCGCGCCCGAGGCTTGACCGTGACTCCCTTCGGCTGACCATTCACACCGGGATGACGACAGATCGAGCCACGGGGGAGAATTTGGCAACGAAAATCACTTCTGCTCTTGTCGCGGTCCTGGCGGCCGGCGCCGTCGGCGCGCCGACGTGCGCGAAGACGATCGAAGTCGGCCCAGGACCCGCGGCCCAGGAGCGGCTGCAGACCGCACTCATCGACGCAAAGCCGGGCGATGTCGTGCGCATCGCCGCTGGCCGCTACGATCTTGTCGACGGACTCTCCCTGGACGTCTCCGATGTCACCGTCGAGGGCGCCGGACCAGAGCGCACGGTGCTCGCTTTTGATCGCCAGAAGGGCGAGGGCGAAGGCCTGCTGATCACCTCGAGCCGCGTGCTGGTGAAGAACATCGGCATCGAGAACCCCAAGGGCGACGGCTTCAAGTCCAACGGCGCGGACCAGATCAGCTTCGTCAATCTCAAGGTCGAGTGGACCGGCGGTCCACGGGAGACCAACGGGCCCTATGGCCTCTATCCGGTGAACTCCACCAATGTCCTCATCGATCGCGTGGTCGCCCGGGGCGCATCCGACACCGGCATCTACGTCGGTCAATCGCGCAACGTCGTCGTCGAGAACAGCCGGGCCGAATTCAATGTGGCGGGGATCGAGATCGAAAACTGCTACAACGCCGACGTCCACGACAACATCTCGACCCGCAACGCCGGCGGAATCCTCGTCTTCGACCTGCCGGGACTGCCGCAGATGGGCGGCCACTCCACCCGGGTCTATCGCAATCAGGTCGTGAACAACGACACGCCGAACTTCGCCCCCAAGGGCAACATCGTCTCCAAGGTGCCCACGGGCACCGGCGTGCTGGTGATGGCCAATCGCGACATCCATGTCTTCGACAACGCCATCGACGGCAACGCCAGCGCCGGCGTGATGCTGATCTCCTACGCCGAGAGCTTCGATGATCCCCACTACAATCCTCTCCCGCGAGAAATCTCCGTGCATGGCAACCATCTGGGCAGGAACGGCTTCGCTCCGACCTTTCCGGGCGGCGCCGACCTCGCCAAGGTGCTGGGAGGAACCCTGGCTCCGGTCTTCTGGGACGGCGTGACCGCCTTCACGCCGCCCGGCGCGGCCGCGGCGCGCAGCGAGACGGTTCGACTTTCCATCGCCGACGGGCCGGTCGTCGATCTCAACCTCGTCACCCAGGGCGCCTCGCCGCTCGGCGCCAGACCCACCGTCACCCGGGCCTTGGGCGAGGCCACGCTCGTCGAACCCGCGCCGGTCAGGCTTCCGGAGGCGCAGCTGCGGAGGGCTGGCCCGCAGTGACAAGGGCCGCCCTGGCGGCGGTCGTCCTCGCCGGCGCTCTGCTGGCGACGGCGGCCCGCGCTCCCCAGAGCCCGGTCGATGAAGCGAGGCTGCTTTCGGACGAGCCGGCCCCGACGCTCGGCGACTATCGCCTCTTCTCCGATGCGGCCGCGCGCCATCCCAATGGAGAGCGCGTGATCCCCTACGACCTCAACACCCCGCTCTTCAGCGACTACGCGCTGAAGGACCGCTACCTCTTCCTTCCGCCGCGGACCAAGGTTCGCTATCGCGATACGGGGGCCCTCGATTTCCCGGTGGGCGCGACCCTCGTCAAGACGTTCGCTTTTCCAGCCGATTTCCGAAAGCCTGGGGAAAAGGTGCGGTTCGTCGAGACTCGCCTGTTGATCCATCGCAAGGCCGGTTGGGTCCCGCTCGTCTACGTTTGGAGCGACAATCAGAACCGCGCGGTGCTCCAACGCGCCGGAACCCGCGTCGCGGTCGCATTCACTGACGCCGCAGGCGAGCCGCGACGGATCGACTACCAGGTTCCCAACACCAATCAGTGCAAGCAGTGCCACGAGCTGGCGGGGGCGACCTCGCCCATCGGCCCCAAGGCGCGCAATCTCAATCGCGCGCAGACCTACCCGCTGGGGCGCGACAACCAGCTCGACCGCTGGTCGCGCCTGGGCCTGCTGACGGGCGCGCCGGAATCGTCGGCGGCGCCGCGCCTGCCCCGTTGGGATGACCCGACAGAAGCGATCGAGGGGCGGGCTCGCGCCTATCTGGATGTCAACTGCGGCCACTGCCACAACCCGCAGGGAATGGCGAGCAACAGCGGCCTCACGCTCACCTTCGAGGAGACCAATCGGTCGGCGCTGGGAGTCGGAAAGCGGCCGGTGGCCGCAGGCCGCGGCTCGGGCGGGCTCGAAGTCTCGATCGACGCCGGCCATCCTGATCGCTCAATCATCGCCTTTCGAATGGCCTCGACGGAGCCAGGGGTTCTGATGCCCCAGATCGGCCGAACGGTGGTCCACGCCGAGGGCTTGGCGCTCGTGCGCGCCTACATCGCCCAAATGAGGTCAGGTGACACGAGAGGCCCGCCCCGAACCGGTCCCGGGCATTCCGACTGATCGCTGTCCCCGCGCCCGTCAGTCGATCCGCCCGAGGACCTCGCGGATCGTCTCGACGATTCGGTCGATCTGTTCACGCTCGATGATCAGGGGAGGCGAGAGGGCGAGGATGTCGCCGGTGCAGCGAATCAGCAGACCCTTGTCGAAGCACGTCGCGAAGGCTTCGATCGCCCGTTCCGCGGGACGGCCGGGCCGCGGCTCGAGTTCGATGCCCGCCACCAGGCCCAGCGTCCGCACGTCGATCACCGAGCGCGCGTCCGCAAGACGGTGGATTGCGTCCCGCCAGTAGCCGGAGAGGTCGCCGGCCCGCTCGAAGAGCCGCTCGTCGCGGTAGAGGTCCAGCGCCGCGATCCCCGCCGCGCACGCCAGAGGATGGCCGGAATAGGTATAGCCGTGAAAGAGCTCGATCGGCGAGTCGGCGCCCTCCATCAGGGTGTCGTATATCTTCCGGCTCGCCGCCACGGCCCCCATGGGAACCGCGGCGTTGGTAAGCCCCTTTGCCATGGTGATCATGTCGGGCGTCACGCCGAACCGGCCGGCGGCAAAGGCGGCGCCCAGTCGCCCGAAACCAGTGATGACCTCATCGAAGATGAGCAGAATGTCGTGCTTGTCGCAGATCGCACGAAGCCGCTCCAGATAGCCCCTTGGCGGGATGAGAACGCCGGCCGAGCCCGCCACAGGCTCGACGATCACCGCCGCGATCGTCGAGGCGTCGTGCAAGCCGACGATCCGCTCCAGGGCGTCCGCCAGCTCGGCTCCGTGCTCCGGCTCATCCCTCGAGAAGGCGTTCCGCGCCAGATCGTGGGTGTGAGGCAGGTGATCAACTCCGGTCAACAAGGCGCCGAACTGGGAACGGTTCTTGACCATCCCGCCTACCGAAATTCCGCCGAACCCGACCCCGTGATAGCCTCGCTCACGGCCGATGAGCCGGGTCTTGCCCCCCTGCCCCCGCGCCCGCTGAAAGGCGAGGGCGATCTTCAGCGCGGTATCCACCGCCTCGGAGCCTGAGTTGGTGAAGAATATCCGATCGAGGCCTTGGGGTGTCAGGTCGGCGATCCTCTTGGCAAGCTGGAACGCCAGCGGGTGACCCAGATTGAACGACGGCGCATAGTCCAGTTCCCCCGCTTGCCGGCGGATCGCTTCGACGATGCTCGCCCTTGCGTGCCCGGCGTTCACACACCACAGCCCCGCGACGCCATCCAGAATCTGGCGACCGTCAGGCGTGTAATAATACATTCCCTCCGCGCGACTGATGGTTCGCGGATCAGCCTTGAAGCGCCGGTTCGGCGTGAACGGCATCCAGTAGGCGTCGAGATCGGCGGGGACGTTGCGCGCGTCGTTCATGGTCGACTCCGTCTCCTCGGAACGGTCGCAGCACGTCTCGGGCCGGCGCGACCGTGATCACAGATGATGGGCCCGAAGGCTCTAATATCGGAAAGTCGCCGAGACGCCGAAATTGCGCGGTCGGAACGTCGTCGCTTCGAAGAGTGTAGAGAACTGGTCCTGGTGGCTGAGGTTCAGCTGGGGGTGGGAATCGAGCGGATTGTTCACGAAGACGTCCACATTCCATTTCTGGAACTTGGGGCCGGCCGTGGCAGACCTGAGTGGTCGCGGGATCGGGGACCAGCTCAGAGTCGAAGAACGCGGGTGGTTTACGGCCGCTGCGGCGCCGCCAGGCTCGTCGACCAGCATCAGATCACCCCGGGGGCCATCGCCGCGCACGACGCCGTTGCGCTGCGCCGCGCGATCGCATCGGACATCTCCGACGGCATGGGCATCATCGGCGCGAGCGACTGGCAGGGAGGCCGGGGAGCGCCTACAAGAGACCCGATTGCGCGCCGGTCATCGTGAGGTCGAGCAGTCGATTGCCAAGCAGGAGGTAAAGATCACCAATGGCGGTTTCACTCTATGATCTGAGCGTGGCCAGCTTCCTGCAGACCCTGGGCGGCGTCGCTGGCTTCCTGGACCGCGGGCTCGCCCACTGCGCGGACAACGCCATCGATCCGGCGGAGATCGTCGAAACTCGCCTCATCGCCGACATGCTGCCGTTCCGCTTTCAGGTGCTGTCCGTGGTCCATCATTCCATCGACGCCATCGACGGCGTGAAGCAGGGTCTCTTCCAGCCGCAGACAGACATCCCCCCCCTCGACTATGCCGGTCTGCAACGCGCTGTGGCCGCCGCGCGCGACGCCCTGACCAAGCTGACGGCGGAGGAGGTGAACGCCCTCGAAGGCCGGGATGTCACCTTCCAGTTCCGCGACTTCAAGCTGCCGTTCACCGCGGAAGGATTTCTGATGTCCTTCTCCCTGCCCAATCTGCATTTTCATGCCACGACCGCCTACGATATCCTGCGCTCCAAGGGCGTGCCGCTGGGCAAGCGCGACTACATGGGTCAGATGCGGCTGAAAAGCTGAGCGGCCGGCCGGCGGTCGCGCGATCGCGCCTTATTTTCTGATCGCCCTCAGCACCGGCTCGGCCTCGTCCAATGACCGGCCGATGATTGCAAGCAATCGGTCGATCTCTGGGTGACTGATGACGAGCGGCGGACTCGTCACGAGCGTGTCGCGGACCGCGCGGATCATCAGGCCATTCTTGATGCAAAGATCGCGGACGATCGGTCCAGCCGCCCCTTCCTTGCCGGCGAATCGCCGGTTGGTCCCCTTGGCCGACACGATCCCGACTGCGCCGATGAGGCCCAGGGATCGCGCCTCGCCGACGAGCGGATGATCGGCCAGCCTGGCCAGGCTGCGCGCCAGATAGGGACCGCTGTCCGAGGCGGTGCGGGCGACCAGTCCCTCGCGCTCGAGGATCTCGATGTTCTTCAGGGCTACGGCGGCGCAGGTGGGATGGCCGGAATCGGTGTAGCCGTGAATGAAGTCGCCGCCGGCCCCGCGCAGGGTCTCGACGATGTGGTCCGCGACGCCCACCGCCGAGATCGGCAGGTAGCCCGAGGAGAGCCCCTTTGCCATGGAGACGAGATCGGGGGCGACGCCAAAATGCTGGAAACCGAACCAGGCGCCCAAGCGGCCGAAGCCGCAGATCACCTCGTGGCAGACGAGCTGGGCGCCATGCTTGCGGCAGATCGCCTCGACCCTGGGCCAATAGCCCGGCGGTGGCATGATCACGCCGCCCGCGCCCTGCACCGGCTCGCCGATGACGGCGGCCACCCTTTCGGCGCCGACCTCGAGAATACGGGCCTCGATGGCCTCAACCGCCGCTGCGCAGCTCGGGCGCGCCGTCTCTCGTCTGGATCGCCCCGGCCATACCCGTTAGGTTTGGCGCAGATGGCCAGCTTCCAGTTCACTTCCGGATCGCAAGAAACATGACCGGCAAGCACGGGCCCCAAGGACGCAAGGCGCGGATCAAACCCTACAACGGGCCCGCCGGCGGGTGGGGCTCGCTCGCCGGCCTCGGCAAGGTCGCCATCAGCGAGGCCCCCGATCCGGCCGCGGCGGGGCGGCAGCTTCTGCGCCAGAACAAGGCCGACGGGTTCGTGTGTGTGAGCTGCGCCTGGGCCAAGCCGGCCAAGCCCCACCCGGTCGAATTCTGTGAAAACGGGGCGAAGGCGACACTCTGGGATTTGACGAGCCGGCGATGCACGCCGGAGTTCTTCGCGAGCCATACGGTGAGCGAGTTGCTGCAATGGAGCGACTTCGATCTCGAGCAGGTCGGCCGGCTCACCGCACCGATGCGCTACGATCGCGCGAGCGACCGGTATCGCGAATGCCGTTGGCAGGACGCCTTCGACGAGATCGGGCGTGAACTGAAGGCCTTGGACCCCAAATCCGTGGTGTTCTACGCCTCAGGCCGGGCCTCGCTGGAAACCTCGTACATGTACGCCCTTTTCGCGAGGATGTACGGCCACCAGAACCTCCCCGACAGCTCCAACATGTGTCATGAATCGACCTCGGTAGGCCTCAAGCAGAGCTTGGGCTCGCCCGTCGGCGCCGTCATCCTGGACGACTTCGACCAGACAGACGCCATCTTCTTCTTCGGCCAGAACGTCGGCTCGAACAGCCCGCGCATGCTGCATGATCTGCAGAAGGCGGCGCGGCGCGGCGTGCCAATCGTCACCTTCAATCCCCTGCGCGAGCGCGGGCTGGAGCGCTTCCGCAACCCGCAATCGCCGTTCCAGATGATCAGCGGAACCGACACGCCGATCAGCTCGCAATACTGTCAGGTCAAGGCGGGCGGCGACATCGCGGCCCTCACCGGTCTGTGCAAATCGATCATCGAAAGCGATGACGCCGCCCGAGCCACCGGGCGCTCCGCTGTTCTCGACCACGGCTTCATCGCGGAGTTCACCCGGGGATTCGCGGCCTTCGCCGAATTCTGCCGGAACGTTGCGTGGCCCGAAATCGAGCGCAACTCCGGCCTCGCCCGCGACGAGCTCGAAGCCGCCGCGACCACCTACGCCGCGGCCAAGGCTACCCTGGGGGTGTGGGGCATGGGCCTGACGCAGCACCGCCTGGGCGTCGAGAATGTCCACATGATCTGCAACCTGCTGTTGCTGCGAGGCAATGTCGGCCGGCCAGGGGCGGGGCCGTGCCCGGTTCGCGGCCACTCCAACGTGCAGGGTCAACGCACGGTTGGCGTCACCGAGAAATCGGAGCTCGCGCCCCTGGACAGGCTCGAGGCTCAGTACGGCTTCAAGGCGCCGCGCGAAAAGGGACGAAACACCGTCGAAACCTGCGAAGGGGTCATCAGTGGCGAGGTCAGGGGTTTCGTCGGCCTCGGCGGCAACTTCATCCGCGCCGTGCCCGACACGGGTCGGATCGAGCCGGCGTGGCGGGGTCTGCGCATGACGGTCCAGATCGCCACGAAGCTGAACCGTAGCCACCTCCTCAACGGCGAGGTGGCCTTCCTGCTCCCTTGCCTGAGCCGTCTGGAAAGAGACGACCAGGCGAGCGGGCCCCAGCGGGTCTCGACCGAGGACTCCACGAGTTGCATCCATGCCTCCTTCGGCGAAAAGACCCCCGCCAGCCCGCTTCTGAAGTCGGAACCGGCGATCGTGGCCGCCATGGCGCAGGCGACTCTCGGGTCCAATCCGAGAGTCGATTGGCAAGGCTGGGTGGCCGACTACGCCAAGGTGCGCGACGCCATCGAGGAGACCTATCCGCAGGGGTTCGCCGGCTTCAATCGGCGGTTTGCCCAGCCGGGCGGCATGTATCGAGGCAACAAGGCCAGGGAGCGCGACTTCAGCGAGGCGGTCGGCGGCAAGGCGAATTTCTTCGTCCCGTCGAGCCTCTCGGCGACGGGATTTGCTGACCGGGACGACGTCTTCCGCCTCATGACCCTGCGTTCGAACGATCAATTCAACACCACTGTCTACGGCTACGACGATCGTCTCCGCGGCGTCAGCGGCACACGCGATGTCGTCTTCATCAATGCCGTGGACATGGAACGGCTCGGAATCGCCGAGGGCCAGTTGGTCGGCCTGGCCGCGGCGGGAGTGGATGTCGTGCATCGGGAAAAGCGGGGCCTGCGCGCGACGCGTTACGACATTCCCCAAGGATGCCTTGGCGCCTACTACCCCGAGTGCAACGTGCTCATCCCGCTCTCCCATCACGCCGAACAGAGCATGACGCCGGCCGCCAAGAGCGTGCCGGTGCGTCTGATCCTCCTTGACCAGGCGCCTGTCGACCCGGGAGGTCCGCGCGCTTTCTGAGATCGAGAGCAGGCGAAGAATTGGCGGCGTGGCCCATGATCGGCGCTGATGGACGGAACCGGGCCGCCCTTTGTGGGTTTGGCGTGCTATGCTGCGCTGCAGCGGTCACCGATTCTCCGGGGGCGGTTGGTCAGGATATTCCCTCATGTCGCGAAGGCGCCGATCATTCCTCGACCTCGGCGTGGATCTCATGCGCCTCGGAATGGAGGCGCAGGGCGTCGTCGCCCTGAGGATGATGAGGTTCGCTACCGGCGGCGTGGGTCTGGAAAACGAGCTGAGCCTCATGTTCGCCGAAAAGGCGCGAGCCGCGGTCGATGTCCAGATCGAAGCCGGGCTCACCACCCTTTCCGGGCGCCCCCATCTCGCGCCAGCCCGCGCTGTCGCCCTCTACCGACGCCGAGTGCGCGCCAATCAACGGCGTCTTTCGAAGAACGCCTGACGCTGACCGCCTCCCTTCAGGTTTCCCGCTCGGGAACGGCCGGACCGGTCGCGCGGCCCCGGACGACCAGGCCGTCGGCGAGCAGCTTGATCCAGGCCTCCTCGGCGTCCTGCGCGAACTCGAACAGGTTCAGGTCCGTCGCCGCGATCATGCCTTGATCGACCAGGGTCTCGAAGCTGATCACCGAACGCCAATAGGCTTCGTCGACGAGCACGACCGGGATCCGCGGAGACTTGTCGGTCTGGCGCAGGGTGAGGATCTCGAACAGTTCGTCCAGGGTCCCAAAGCCGCCGGGAAAAACCACCAGAGCGTTGGCCCGCATCGCGAAGTGCATCTTGCGCATCGCGAAATAGTGGAAGCTGAACGTCAGGTCGGGAGTGGTGTAGGGGTTTGGTTGCTGCTCCATCGGCAAGGTGATGTTGAAGCCGACGTTTGGCGCGCCGGCCTCGGCGGCGCCGCGGTTCGCGGCCGCCATGATCCCAGGGCCGCCGCCGGTCGCGATGACGTTGTCCCGCTGGCCCTTGTCGTCCGGCGTAATGGCCCCGCCCCGCTCGGATGCCAGGCGCCCGAAGCGGCGAGCCTCGTCGTACCAGAATCCGCGCCGGCCCGTCCCCGCCTCGTGCACCCGAGCGCTGCCGAACACGACCAGGGTAGAGCGAACGCCCCAGGCGCGCAGCACCTCGTCCGCCTTGGCGAACTCCAGAAGGAAACGCACTCCGCGCATCGAGGCGCCGCTGATGAAGTCCTGATCAAGGGCCGGCAGGCGATAGGACGGCGAATCGCGCTGCGCCTGGTTGGACGGCGCCGGGCCGGGTTCGGATCTCGGGTTCACCATGCCGCGCCGTCCCGAAGGCCGCCCCGGGGGCCCGGACCCGGTTTGCTCACTACGATGCGGCACGCGCCGCGTGAAGGTCGGCCGGCGTGTTGACGTTCAGGAACGCGCGCGGATCGCCGAACTGGACCGCTTCGAACCCAAGATCGCAGACGAGGCGCCGGGCGGGCGGGTGATGCTCCTGCTTCAGCGCCTCCGCGAGATCGCGTCGCGTTTCGATCCGCCACAATGCGCACAACGGCTGGACATCGCCTTTTGCGTCGACGGCTACTGTCCCGGCCGAATCTCCTATCGCTCCTGCGAGCCTGGCGACGAAATCCGGCGGCAGCCATGGGACGTCGCAGGGAGCTGTGATCAGCATCCCGATGCCCTCCGCACGGGCCCAGCGCAGCCCGGCGAGGACGCCGCAAAGCGGTCCATAGCAGGAGCCCTCGGCATCCGGCTTCACTTCCATCCCTCGCCGGCCCGCCCAGGAGGCGACTTCGCCGCCCAGCGGCGCGTTCACCGCCACTCGTTCGCAGCCATGGGCCAGGACCTCGGCGACGTGAGCGATCAGGGGTTCCCCGGCCAACTGGGCCAGGGCTTTTTCGCTCCCGAAGCGCCGCGATCGCCCCCCGCACAGAACAAGTCCCGCGATCCTCACGGCCCAATCCGTTCGCCGCCGGAGAAGACCTCGAAACTGTCGTCCCTGGCGATGGCTATGAGCGTCATTCCGGCCGCCGCCGCCGTCCGCACCGCCAGGACCGTGGGCGCCGAAACGGCGATCACCGCCTGAGCGCCCGCCATGACCGCCTTCTGGACCATTTCCACAGACACCCGGCTGGTGAGGAGAACCGCGCCCGCCGATGGGAGGGCGCCCTCCCGGGCCAGGGCGCCGATGGTCTTGTCCAGCGCGTTGTGGCGCCCGACATCCTCCCGCACCGCCCGGACGCCTTCGCCCGGCGTCCACCATCCCGCCGCGTGGACGGCCCGGGTGAGTCCACCCAGCTCTTGAAGACCGGTCAGCTCCTCCAGAGCGTCGTGAATCTCCGCCCGCCGCAGCTGCAGCCCCTTCGCCACCGGGCGCAACGGGCGCAGGGCATGCGCGAGGCTCTCCATCCCACACAGCCCACATCCTGTCGGACCGACCATGCGTCGGCGCCGGGACGCCAGGGCCTTCGAGGCCGTGGTGGCGAGCCAGGCGCGCGCCTCGACGCCCAGCGGCGTTGCGGCAACTTCCAGGGCCTTGATCTCATCGGCGCGCGCCACGATGCCTTCGCTCAGGCAGAATCCGACGGCGAGATCCTCCAGGTCCGCCGGCGTCGCCATCATCACCGCCGTGGTCGATGCGTCGTGGACCAGGGCCACCGCCGACTCCTGCGGGATCGCCCTTCGCCCCAAAGCCGGGCCAGCGGCCGACCATAGCGTCCGTTGCGCTTGATCGAACGTTGGGGGCGGACCAGCCGCCCGCCCGGCCCTCGGCGATATTGACATGGCCTCTCCGCGAAGACGCCAGCCTTACCTTCCCGGGTCGGCCGCCGTCCATTCGCCGATCCGCCGATCGCCGGTTCACCTAGTCGGCTCCCCGCTCGATTTCGCAGCGAGATCGGGCTATCTGGCTCTGCACTGAAGTCTCGCCCCGTCCTTTCCCTCTTCGACCGAGGTCATGGAGCGCAAGGGAAATGGAACTTCGCGATCGCGAAGTCGAGCTCAAGCTCGCCATTCATTCGGCCGGTGCGAAGGCGCTGGCAGATCGCGAAGTTCCCGGGACCCGGCGGCGAATCGTTGAATCGATCTACTTCGATACCGCCGATTGCAGACTGAAAGCAGCCGGCTACTCATTGCGTCTTCGCCGCGATCGGGGCCAATGGGTGCAGACCGTCAAGAGCAATGGCCGTAGCGGGCCGCAACGCTACGAGCACGAGCGCAGGGTAAGGACCGGCGCCCTCGACCTGTCGGTTCTGGGACAAACGCCGATCGCGCGGATCGAAGACTGCGCGGATCGGCTCAAACCGGTATTCGCCACCAGGGTGCGGCGTCGTTCCCTGCTTCGCGACTGCGGCGCGAGCAAGATAGAATTCAGTCTGGATGAGGGCGAGATCGTCGTCGGGGACCGCACCGCGCCGATCCTGGAACTCGAGCTCGAGTTGAAGTCCGGCCGCGCCGCGGACCTGTTCGCCGAGGCGCAGCGGCTGGGTCGCCGCGACGCCTTGACCCTGGCTTTCGCCAGCAAGTCGGACCGCGGATACGCCCTTGCGGATGGAACGCTGAACGAGCCGCTGAAATACGATGAGCCGGCGATGGACGACGACACTCCGGTCGGCGCGGTGTTCCAGGCGATTGGCCGTGCCTGCCTGCGCCAGGTCGCGGCCAATGCTGATCTGGTCGTCAGCGGCCCCAGGCTCGAAGCCGTGCACCAGGCTCGGGTGGCGCTCCGCCGTCTGCGGGTCGCGCTGCTGGTGTTCAAGCCGGTGGTGGCCGACCGCGCGCGCGCGACGATCATGGCGCAATTGAAGTGGTTCACCGGCGAACTGGAAGACGCCCGCAACCTGGACGTCCTGATCTTCGAGGGCTTTCGCCCCGCGGCCGGGACCTCAGCCGACACAGCGCCGATGGCGGCCTTGGGAAGGATCCTGCTCGCCGCTCAGGAAAAGTCGTATGCGCGAACCGCCGCGGCGGTGGAATCGCCGCGTTTTCGGGCCCTGCTTGTCGAAACCGCGTCGTGGATCGAGGCGGGCGACTGGGCCACCGCGCCATTGACCGCGCCGCTCGCGGCGGACCGCGCCGGCCTGTTCGCCCCCGAGGCGCTGGACAAACGCCGCCGAGCGGCGGCCAAGCGCGCCAGAGCTCTGGACTGGAATGACCCGATCGCCCGGCATCGATACCGCATCCGGATCAAAGAGCTGCGCTACGCCTCGGAATTTTTCGCGGGCCTCGTCGGCGGCGGTCGGCGCCGCCGGTATGACGAGTTCACCAGCGCCCTCGAAGACTTGCAGGACGGACTGGGTCGTCTCAACGATCTCTGGGTCGGCGAGAAGACCACCCTGCAGGCCCTGAATCTCGCCCCGGCGAACACCGACCGCGCAGACTATGCTGGCGGGATCGTCGTCGGCCGGGCCATGATGCGGGCGGCGAACCTCACCAAGCGTTCTCGACGCGCCACCCGGGCGTTTCTGAAAACAAAGCCTTGGTGGTGAACGCCATTTTCACGGCGACCTGGCGTCTATCGCCGCGGGCGCGCAGCGCGCCGACCCTGCGCACGGGTTTGCGCACCTTGGCCGTGCCGCGACCGTGCATTGTGCACCGCAACAAAAATCGCTGAATTCGCGCGGATCGGCTTGAAAAGTGTGCCCGCAGACGACATTTGAGTGTCGCTGCGGGCACCTCCTCCCCGCTTCGCAGCCCCACTGGCCCGGCGGAACTCTTCTCGCCGGGCCATCTTTTTTGAGCGCCGGGCCGCGCGCAAGGTGGCGTTTCACCGCAACGGAAATTGGCGCGGCCCCGTGACAGGAATGCCACAGGCGGCAAGCACACTCGCGTCCAGGACAAGCCCGTCAGCGGCAAAGACGCGTCGCGGCGATAACCACTTGCCCGTGACCCGGGCCCGCCGGCCTACTGCTGTTGCTGAAACTGCTGGTCCAGCGCCGCGGCGGACGGTAGCCGGCGCCCGGTGCTGGAGATGACCGCCCTGGCGCTGCGCATGAATTCGGGCTCCACGGCCGCCGCGCTCGCCTTCCGCACCGACACGGTGACGTTGAGCTCGCTCTCGACCTTGCCTTTGTATACGCCGCGGGTGGGCGGAACGTCGCCGTAGTCTCGACCGCTGGCCACGACGATGTGACGCTCGCCGGCGACGGTGTCGTTGGTCGGGTCGAGACCGACCCAACCCAGCGACGGCAGGAGGACGTCGACCCACGCATGCGTCGCGTCGGGATCGGAGCGGTCGCCCGCCGAGTCGTCGGTGAAGAGATAGCCCGAGACGTAGCGGGCCGGTACGCCCCAGGCGCGGCAGATCGCGATCATCACGTGGGCGAAGTCCTGACATACCCCCCGGCCGGCGCTGAGCACATCGTCGATCGGACTGTCGGCGCGGGTCACGCCCTGCTCGTATTCGAAGGCGCCATACAGCCGGCTGGAGAGGGTGCGCAGGGCGGTGAGCGGGTCGACGTTGCGCGGCGCGGCAAGCTCGTGCCTGGCCATGAACTTCTCCAGCAGCCGGGTTGGTACAGCGAAGCCGTGCGGACGCAGGAAGTCGAAGTAGCGGCCCTCGATCCGCGCGGCGTCGAGGCGGTCCCATTCATCGGCGGCCAGCGCTTCGGGAACCGGGGCGGCCGGATCAGTCTCCACGCTCGCGACCGACTGAATGGTGAGGCTGGTGTGGGGTTGCGGGACATCGAAGTGATAGACGGCGTTGCCGAAGAAGTCCGCATACGAGAACAGCTGCGCCGCAGGGTCCAGCTCCAGGGCGAATCGGGTCAACCTCTGGCTGAGGCTTCGCCGGGGCTGCACCCAGACTTCCATCACGCTTTCGCGGACCGGCGCCTCGTATTTGTAACCGGTGCGATGGCGGATATCAAAGAGCATGCGTCATGCCGGCAACCGTTGTTCCAGGGGGTAGCTGATGAATGTCTCGTAGACCGCGTCGTGGATCGCCGAGCATTCCTGCGCCACGGTGCTCAACAGCGCACCCGGACCCAACGTCTCGTCCATGTCGGCGAATTCCAGTCGTCCGCTCAAGCGCGCCGCCAGGCGCTCGGGGCGCGATCGGTCGGCGGCGCCGGGCTGCGCGAGTGTCGTGAGGTGATCCTCCATCCTCTTGATCGAGAACCGGACCGAGTGAGGAAACTCCTCGTCGAAGAGCAGGAACTCGAGCAGATTCCTGGTGTGGATTTCGGCGGTATAGACCCGCAGATATGGTTCCAGCGCGCAGGCCATGCGCAGGACGGAGACCTGGGTCATATGGTCCTCGAGCGGCGTCTTCGCCGACTGATCGCCGAAGCAGACGGTGAGCAGCCGCGCGATCAGCTGGGCGCGCTCGAGATAGACTCCGAGCAGCAGGAAGCGCCAGCCTTGGCCATGGCTCATCGTTGCGTCCACCGCACCCTTAAAGAGGTGCAGGTCGGCGATGATCGACTGGAGGAACGTCGCGGGGCCGCGGGCGAAGGCGCGCTCGGCGCTGGCCGAGATCACGCGCAGATAGAGCAGATTGAGCCTCTCCCAGGTTTCGGTCGTGATCTGATCGCGAACCTGCCGGGCGTTCTCCCGAGCCCGTGAAAGCGAAGCGACCACCGAGCCCCTGTTCCCGCGGTCGAGCACCAGAGTGTGGGCGGCGGCGAACGAGACTTCGCGTCCAAGAGAATCTTCGGCGTCGACGAAGGCCGAGATTGCCCGGCGAGCCACCGAAACGGCGGCGAGATTCTGGTCCAGGGCGGCGGTGAGCATCACGTCGCAAAGGCGGCTGTGGTGCTCCGCCCTCTCCACGTAGCGACCGATCCAGTAGAGGCTGTCGGCGACCCGCGCGAGCATCATGGCGCGGTTTCGCTTTCCGAGAGCACCCAGGTGTCCTTCGACCCGCCGCCCTGGCTGGAGTTGACCACCAGTGAGCCCCGCCGCAGCGCCACCCGCGTCAGCGCCCCGGGGACTACGGTGATCTCCGCTCCGGCGAGCAGGAAGGGCCGCAAATCGACGTGGCGCGGCTCGATCTGACCCTCGACCAGGCACGGCGCGGTGGAAAGGTGGATCGTCGGCTGGGCGACATAGTTGGCGGGATCCGCCTTCAGCCTGGCGGCGAAGACCTCCCGCTCCACGGCGCTGGCGTGGGGCCCCACGAGCATCCCGAATCCCCCCGATGCGCCGACCGCCTTGACCACGAACTTGTCGAGGTTCGCCAGGACATGATCAAGTTCCACAGGGTTGCGGCAGAGAAAGGTCTTCACGTTCGGCAGTATCGGATCCTCACCTAGGAAGTAGTGAATGATGTCCGGGACATAGGCGTAGACCGCCTTGTCGTCCGCGACGCCGGTCCCTGGAGCGTTGGCGATGACCACATTGCCGGCCCGATAGACATTGAAGAGGCCAGCCGCGCCCAGGCCGGAGTCGCGGCGGAACGTCAACGGATCGATGAAGTCGTCGTCGACGCGGCGATAGATGACGTCCACCACGCGAAGGCCGGTGGTGGTGCGCATGTAGGCCATGTTGTCGTGGACCACGAGATCGCGCCCTTCGACCAGAGGCACGCCCATGAGCCGCGCCAGATAGGCGTGCTCATAATAGGCGGAATTGTAGATTCCCGGAGTGAGGACCACGACCTGCGGCTCCGGACGCCACTCGGGCGCCATGCTCTTCAGCGACGCCAGCAGCAGATCTGGATACCGCTCCACCGGCCGGACGCGGGCGCTGCCGAAGATCTCCGGAAAGGTCCGCTTGGCCGCATCGCGATTGGCCAGCATGTAGGAGACGCCGGAGGGCACGCGCAGGTTGTCCTCCAGCACGAAGAATCCACCATCTTCGCCGCGGATGAGATCCGCCCCGCTCACGTTCACATAGGCGTCGTGCGGGACATAGATCCCGGCCATCTCCCGACGATAGGAAGGCGCGCTCAGGATCAGTTCACGCGGCACGACGCCGTCGGTGAGGATCTTCTGATCGCCGTAAATGTCGGCGAGAAAGCAGTTCAGGGCGCGCAGACGCTGGGTCAGCCCGGCATCGATATGCGCCCACTCCGCGGCCGGGATGATCCGTGGGAAAAGGTCGGTGGGGATGATCCGCTCGGTGGCCTCCCCGCCGCCATAGACGGTGAAGGTGATCCCCTGGAGCAGGAACGACTGCTCCAGGGCGCGCTGGCGGTCCGCCAGCTCGCCGGCGCTCAACGTCGACATCCGACCGTGGAGCTGGGCGTAGTGCGCCCTCAGGCGTCCATCGGCGGCGAACATGTCGTCATAGGCGTCTTCGTGGGGATAGAAGGGCGCGACCGTCGACGCCCCCACCGCCTTGATTTTCGCGGTCTTTCCCACCTTTCGTCTCCAAACTCCCCTACCTCGATCGTCAGGGGCGCACGCATCACTCTAGGCCGCCGCGCCGCCGAGTCACTCTGCCTCGCCCGCGGCCTCGAGCAGGAAGCCCGCGATCTCGTCTGCCCTCGAAGCTTGGCCGCGTTCCTCGCCGATAAGGTCCTGGCGCACTTCGAGTTCCAGATAGTCCATGGCCCGACCAGCCAGGTGCAAGGGCACGGTGTTGTCGCTTTCGTCCATGGCGTAGGGCTGGTTGTCGCCGATCGCCTCGCCCAGGGCGGCGGTCATGATTTCGAGCATCCTGGTCGAGAACGGCGAATCGCCGCGATGCAGCACGCCGAACCTCCATGGCCGCTCGAGGCCCCGCAGGCGCGGAGTGAAGCTGTGCAGGGACACCAGGATCGTCGATCCGCCTCGACTTTCGCGCGTGTCGAGCACCCTGGCGATCTCGCCGTGATAGGGCCGATAGATCGCTTCGAGCCGGCCGCACTTCTGCTGGCTGTCCAGGCGGGCGTTTCCGGGTATGGCGACACCGTCGCTGGAAGTGGGGATCGATTCCTCCGAATCCGGGCGCCGGTTGCAGTCGACCACCAGGCGCGAATAGCTCTGGCGGATGAAGCAGGCCTGAAGCAGCGCGGCCAGACGGGCGCCCAAACCGGCAACGCCGATGTCCCAGGCGATGTGACGCTCGAGATCGTCCGGCGTGAGTCCCAGATCTCCCAATCGCCCCGGAATTTCGCGCCCGGCATGATCGCCGATGAGCAGAAAACGGCAGTCGGCGCCTGCGTTTTCGACAATCACCGGCCGCGGATCACCGGCAAGGAGAAGGCCGTTAAGAGTTTTTACCGAATCGGCCCTAGGAATGTGCAATGCCGGGGCTCTCCATTCGCCACCTCACCCGCTACCGATATCGCCGCCCGGTGGGCTTCGGCGAACATCGCATGATGTTCAGGCCGCACGAAGGATATGATCAGCGGGTCCTCTCCTCGCTCGTCACGATCACCCCCAGCCCAAGCCGGCTCCGCTACGTCCAGGACGTCTTCGGCAACTGCGTCGGCATCGCCCGGTTCGACACCCGGGCCGCGGAGCTTTCGTTCGAGAGCCGGGTACGCCTCGAACACACGCCCCTGCCAGCCTTTGCCGATCTGGATGGTGAAATCGAGCCCTATACCGGCGCCATGCCCTTCGCCTACAGCCCCGCGGACATGCCTGATCTGCTGCGTTCCATGGAGCGCCACCATCCCGATCCGGATGGCGTGCTCGAAGCGTGGGCGCGCAGGTTCGTGAAACGCTCCGGACCCACCAGCCTGCAAGGCCTGCTCGCCGAGATGACGGGCGCAATCCACGCGGATTTCCGCTACCGGTCCCGCCTCGAAGGCGCCGCCCAGAGCCCGCAACTCACGTTGAGGTCGAGGCGCGGCAGCTGTCGGGACTTCGCCATGCTCATGATCGAGGCGGCGCGCAGCCTTGGGCTGGCCGCCCGCTACGTGTCCGGCTACCTCTACAGCCCCGCGCGCGGACCGGTGCGGATCGGCTCGGGCGCAAGCGGCCATACCCACGCCTGGGTGCGCGTCTATCTGCCGGCTTGCGGCTGGGTGGAGTTCGATCCGACCAACGGCATCGTCGGCAACAGCGATCTTGTTCGCGTAGCGATCGCGAGGGATCCTCGCCAGGCGGTTCCCCTGCACGGGACCTTTGATGGATTCGCCTCCGACTTCCAGGGCATGGACGTCGAGGTCGAGGTGGTGAGCGACGAGGCGACCGGCTGGCGTCAATTTCCCCTCGCCGCCCGCGCGGAGGCCGCCTAGGGTCGACGATCCTCAAGGAAACGGATCGGATGCGAATTCGCGCGGGCTTCGAGATTATCTACGAATGTCCGCAGCCCTCGCCGATGCTGCTGATGGTCAGCGTCCATCCCTCGCGTCTCGCCGACCTGGAATCCCCCGACACCCTGCGCAGCGAGCCGCGCGTCGAGGCGACGTCCTACCGCGACGGATTCGGCAACATCTGTCACCGGATTCTCGCCCCGCCGGGCCGGCTCACCTTGAGCGCCCAATTCGTGGTGAGGGACAGCGGTCTTGCCGACGTGCAGGCACCGGGAATGGGCCAGACACCGGTTGAGAGCCTTCCCGAAGACGCCTTGGTGTTCCTGCTGGGCAGCCGCTACTGCGAAACCGACCGGCTCACCGATATCGCCTGGTCGCTGTTCGGCTCGATCGAACCTGGGTGGGCGCGGGTGCAGGCGATCGTCGACTATGTCCACGACCACATCGTGTTCGGCTACCAGCACGCCAGCCCCACCAAGACCGCGTGGGACGCGCACGAACAGAAGCTCGGGGTATGCCGCGACTTCGCGCACCTCGCCATTACCTTCTGCCGTTGCATGAATATCCCGGCGCGCTACTGCTCGGGCTATCTCGGCGATATCGGCGTGCCTCTGGTCCTGCCCATGGACTTCAGCGCCTGGTTCGACGTCTATCTGGGCGGAACCTGGTACGCCTTCGACGCCCGCAATCACAAGCCGCGCATCGGACGCATCCTCATGGCGCAGGGCCGCGACGCCACCGACACCGCCATCACCACCACATTTGGCCCGGCGACCCTGGTCAGCTTCAGTGTCGTGACCGACGAAATCGCTTAAGCGCGTCTCATTCTAGAATGCCAATGGCGATCCTAGGCGCTTGTTGCTTCCCGAATCGACGAGAGACCAGCCGTTTTCAAATTCACGTAGAATCAGCATATAAATCTTAGAATTCATTTATCGGGGACGATGTCCGACCTTCCTCAACCGCCGTCGGCAGCGCTCGCGGGACCGCTTGTGAGCCGATGCCGCGCCTACCTGAAACATTTGCTGCTCGACGGCGGGCTGGATCCTGGCGACCTCGTGCCGATCCAGACGATCGCCGCGGCTCTGGGGGTCAGCCGCCAGCCGGTGATGGAGGCGGTGCGGCTGCTCGGCGCCGAGGAGTTCATCGACGTCACCGCGCAGGTGGGCTGCCGGGTCGTCATGCCGGTGCCAGGCGAACTGTCGGATTTCTTCGCGCTCTTCGCGCGCGCCGAGGCCCAGATCGTCGCCCACGCCGCCGAGCGTCGAACCGCCGAGGAAGCCCTGGCTCTCTCGAATGATGCCGCCGCTATCGACGCCAGGTCCGTCCAGCTCATCGAAACGCACTATCGGGGCCCGGAGTATCGAGGGCTCAACCGGCGGCTACACGAGCAAGTCCACGCCATGGCGCGAACGCCTGTCGCGTCTGGGATCGTCATGGGCTTGTGGGATCGCAGCGACTTCTACATGCGCGTGGCGTTCGGCGGCGTCTATTTCACCCGGGCCGTGGTCGCAGGGCACAGGGCGATCGTCGCCGCGGTGGTGGAGGGGCGGCCGCGGGCGGCCGAGGACGCGACCCTCGAACACCTTCGCGCCGCCGGCGCCCTGGCGGTCGCTCAACTCCAACGGCAAGCTTGAGCCTCGCCAACCGTCTTCAGCACCGCTTGACGCCGGCACCCCCCGCGCGGAAGGTGGCGACCGGTCAACAGGGGGACTTCACCATGACCAGACTTCAAATCGCGGGCGCGGCGTTGATTGGGTCCATGGCGGCGTCTCTGGGCGGCTGCAATCCCGCCACGCCGGCCAAGCCGGCAGTCGACACCGCCAAGATCGCCGACGCCATCAAGGCTGACGCCACCCAGCGCATCGCCGACGTCAACGCCCACGACGCGGCCAAGGTCGCGAGCCACGACGCCGCTGACGCTGTTTCAATGTTCCATGGCCGCCCGAGCGCCGTCGGGCCCGCCGCGATCGTGGCGAGCTTCAAGCAGACCTTGGCCAACACCCCGGACCTCCATGTCACGATGTCCGATTCTGCAGTGGATGTCGCCGCCTCCGGCGATCTGGCGGTGATCCGTTCGACCACTGTCGCGACTTTCACCGACGCCAAGACCAAGAAGCCGGCGACGACCACGAGCAACTCACTTGCGGGCTACAAGCTGCAGGGCGACGGTTCGTGGAAGATCGAGTGGAGCGTCGTCTCCGACGTCGGCCCGCCGCCTGCCGCCGCGCCCGCCGCCAAGGGCTGAGGCCACTCCAGGGCGGCGCCTGCCGACAGACCGAGCAAAGGCGGCAGTCGTCAGGGCTCCGAGCGCTCGAAGTTTCGCGCTAGGATGCGGGACATGAGCCGTGTCCACAAACAGGAAGAGACCCCTTCAAGCGCCATGACCTATGGCGGCTACCTCAAACTGCCGCAGCTCCTGGCCGCTCAGCAGCCCCTGACCGGCGAACACGACGAACTGCTGTTCATCATCATCCACCAGGCAAGCGAGCTGTGGCTCAAGCTCGTCCTGCACGAGCTCAAGGGCGCCATCGCGAAGATCGCCGAGGGCGAGCTGCAGCCCGCCGTCAAGATGCTGACCCGGATGGGTCGGATCCAGGCTCAGATGATCGGCGCCTGGGAAATCCTCGCCACCATGACGCCGTTTGACTACGGACGGTTCCGCGACGCGCTGGGTTCGAGTTCTGGATTCCAGTCCTACCAATATCGCGAATTCGAGTTCCGCCTGGGGGCCAAGGACGCGGCGATCCTCGAGGCGCATCGCGCTGATGGCGGTAACTTCGAGATTCTCCGATCGGCCTTGGAGGCGCCCAGTATCTATGACGAGTCCCTGCGCCTGCTGGCGCGGCGGGGATTCGCGATCCCGTCGGACCGCCTGGATCGCGACTGGACCGCGCCGTACGCGGCCGACGCCAGGGTGGAGGCGGCCTGGTTGTGCATCTACCGCGATGTCGACAGATGGTGGGATCTCTACGAACTCGGCGAAAAGCTCGTCGACGTCGAATACCGTTTCCAGCAGTGGCGGTTTGCCCACGTGAAGACCGTCGAGCGGATCATCGGCTTCAAACGCGGCACCGGCGGCTCGGCCGGCGTCTCCTATCTGGTCAGGGCGTTGGAGAAGCGGTTCTTCCCCGAGCTTCTCGATCTGCGGACGGTGATCTGAGCTTGGCAGCCACGGCCCTCACCCTGGCCGACGCGGAGCGCCTCGATCGGGCCGATCCTTTCTTGGCCTGCCGCGAGGCTTTCGCTCTCGAACCGGGGGTGATCTATCTCGACGGCAATTCGCTCGGCGCCCTTCCCAAGGCGACCGCGCCTCGCCTGGCGCAGTTGATCAGCCGAGAATGGGGCGGCGACCTCATCAAGAGTTGGAACACCCACGACTGGATCGGCGCGCCGCGAAGAGTCGGCGCCAAGATCGCCGCGCTCATCGGCGCGCAGCCAACCGAAGTGCTCGCCGCGGATTCGACCTCCGTCAATCTCTTCAAGCTCGTGACTGGCGCCGCAATGCTTGCCCCATCGCGCCGCACCATCGTTTCGGAGCCCGGCAATTTTCCCACCGACCTCTATGTGATCCAGGGGCTGGAAACCCTGCTGGGCGCTCGGCTGAGGCTCAAGGTTGCGCCGCGCGAGGCTCTCGGCCACGCCATCGACGAAGACACCGCTCTCGTCGTCCTCACCCATGTCCATTATGCGGCCGGCCGCCGCTGGCCGATGGGCGAAATGACCGCCCTGGCCCATGCCAAGGGCGCCCTGATGCTCTGGGACCTCAGCCACAGCGCCGGCGCCCTGGCCGTCGATCTGAACGCCGCCGGCGCGGATTTGGCGGTGGGATGCGGCTACAAGTACCTGAACGGCGGTCCCGGCGCGCCGGCCTTCCTGTTCGTCGCCGAGCGCCACCAGGGCGCGATCCGCTCGCCCCTCTCCGGCTGGATGGGCCATGTCGCGCCCTTCGCCTTTGAAGACGATTACCGGCCGGTGAGCGGGATCGGCCGCTTCCTATGCGGCACGCCGCCGATCCTTGGTCTCGCGGCCCTGGAGGCGGGGGTCGATCTGCTCGCCGGCGTCGATATGGCGGTCCTCGAAGCCAAGGGGCTGGCGCTCGCCGATTTCTTTCTGCGGCGCGTCGAGGCCGCCTGCCCCGAACTCATCCTCGCCAGCCCGCGGGAGGGCGAGGATCGCGGCCTGCATCTCTGCTTTACCCACCCGGACGCCTATCCGGTCGTTCAGGCCCTGATCGAGCGCCAGGTGATCGGGGACTTCCGCGCGCCCGACCTGCTGCGATTCGGCTTTTCGCCGCTCTACGTCTCCTTCCGCGATGTCTGGAGAGCCGTGGAAACCCTCGGCCAGGTCCTCGAGACCCGCGCCTTCGACAACCCCCGTCACCGCCGGATGGCGGCGGTGACCTGATGGGCCGTGATGGCCCTGCCCTCTCCTGCCGGCCAAGAGCGGCGTAGTGTGATCGGGACGCATTCCAGCAAAGGGGAAGAGACATGTCGGCGCGTGTCCACATCGCCCTGGCCGCCGCGATGCTCGCCGGGGCGGGGGTGAGCGTCCCTTCCGTGCCGGCGTCGCCGACACCCCTCATGGACTGGCCCGACCTGCTCGGCCGCCCCATGCCCGCGGCGACCAAGCGCATCCGCTATGGCGACAAGGCCAGTCAATTCGCCGATCTCTGGCTGCCCGACGCTCCGGGTCCGCATCCGGTTGTCGTGATGGTCCACGGCGGCTGCTGGCGCTCGAAGATCGCCAAGCTGACGATCATGAACTACGCCGCCGAGGACCTGCGGCGGCGCGGGATCGCGGTGTGGAACATCGAATATCGCGGCGTCGACCAGGCGGGAGGCGGCTATCCCGGCACATTCGCCGATGTCGCGGCTGCCGCCGACGCCTTGCGGGGCGTGGCGCAGACCTATCGACTCGAACTGAAAAACACCGTGGCGTTTGGCCATTCGGCTGGCGGTCACCTGGCGATGTGGTTGGCTGCCCGCCCCCGCCTGCCGCCTTCCAGCCTTCTGGCTTCACGAGATCCTCTGCCGATAGCGGCGGTGATCAGTTCGGGCGGCCTGCCCGATCTGAAGGCGGACCGGTCCGCGAAGGATGCCGCGTGCGGCGCCGAGGTCATCGGCCTGCTCACCGGTGCGCCCAGCCCCGGCAGGAGCGACGTCTACGCCGACACTTCGCCGGCCGAACGCCTGCCGATCGGCGTTCGCCAGGAAATCGTCAATGGCCGGCAGGATCCCATCGCACCGCCCTGGCTCGGCGCGCACTGGACCGACAGGGCCCGCTCAGCTGGTGACGACGTCAGGTTGACGATCATCGAGTCGACCGGCCACGTCGAGCTGATTTCGCCAGGCGCGCCCGCCTGGTCGCGCGAGGTGGAGATGATCGAGCGGTGGCTGCGCAGCTCTCCGAATCGCCGCGGGCCGGCCCCGTGAGTGATCTTCGCAAGGACCAGCGGACCGTCGCACTGCATGCGAGCGCCGCGACGCCGCCGGGGTCGCCCTGATCGTCGTCCTTCACCACGGGCTATCACGGGCCTTGGGGATGGAAACCGCGACGGCGCGCGCGATCTTCACCCTCCGCTGGGACATCGTTGGCGCCCTCACCCTCTTCGCGGGCATCGAGGCAGTGTCGCTGTCGCGCGGTCATCTGAAGCGTCCAGTCTTGGGAGCGGCCGGGATGGCAATGAGCGGCCCGCCGGTGGTCTGCGTGCTCGCCTACGATCTCTATCGGCTCGCCCGCACCGGGTTGTGAGCAACCGCTTCGCGCGGTTACGTTTCGTTAGCCATGAAATTTCACGAGGCGGCAGCACCCGCAGTCGCATGATGCAAGCCTGGGACGGGGTTTGGACGGTTGACCGGCCATGGCGGAATTGCACCTCTATCGCGTCGGCACGGCGATCCCTGTTCCCTACCGCGCCAAGCTGCTTCTCCTGGCCACACTCGCCGCCGCTCTGCCGCTCGCGGCTCTGGGCGCGAACACCGGACCAGCCTCGCCGGCCACCATCGGCTGGGCGGTGGCGGCCACCGTGCTGGCGCTCGCCTGCCTGTTCGAGCTGCTGCGCCCCATCGGGATCATCGCCGCGCGGCTCGAAGAGTGCGCCGCGGCCGGTGGCGGCGGCAGGGGTCGCGCCCAGGGCGATGCGGCTGCCCGTATGCTCTCCGACCTGGATCGGATCGGCGCCGAACTCGATGCCCTGCGCGACCGGTCGGCAAGCCGCCATCCGGTGAGCGGACTACCAACTCGGGATACGTTCCTCTCAATGCTCAACCTCCGCGAACGTGAGCCGAGCCGTGTGGGCGTGCTCGGGGTAGTCCGATTCGTCGACTACGACCGGCTCGCCGCCTTCGACCAGGCGGCGGCGGACGCTATCTTGGGGGCCTTCGCCGCCCGCCTCGCGACGGCAATTGAGAAAGGCCGACCCCTGGGCCAAGTCGATCGTGACTGTTTCGCCCTGTGGTTCGATGAGATCGAAAATCCGGCCGCGGCCGCCTCCGAACTCCAGGCGCTGGCCTATGTCGTCGGCCAGGATCTCGCCGCGGGCGAACTTCGGGTCACCCCCGAAGTGACCGTCGGCGCCGCAGTGTTTCCCCACGACGCGGCCGACCCCGCCAGTCTTCTCACCCGGGCCTACGCCGCCCTGCCCAAGCCCGGCCGTCCGGGCGCCGCGAAGGTCGCCCTGTTCTCCAGCGAGACGGCGGCGGCGGCGCGCGACCGTTTTGCCCTGGAGCAGAGTCTTCGCCACGCGATCGGTCGGGACGAACTCTTTCTCCATTTTCAGCCGGTGGTGGACCTCGCCGAGCCCAGGGTCGTCGGCGCCGAGGCCCTGCTCAGATGGCGACATCCCGATCGGGGGCTGGTTTCCCCAGGTGAATTCATCCCCGTGCTCGAGCAATCGGGGATGATGGAGGAGTTCGGCCTGTGGGTGCTCAACGCGGCATGCCGGGAGGCGCGCTCCTGGGAGCGCGCTGGCCTGGTGGGAATGAAGATGGCCGTCAACCTCTCGGCGCGCCAGCTGCGCCAGGGGCCCCTGCTGCGGATGGTCGTCCACACTCTGGAACGCCATGGCTTGCAGCCGGAAGCATTGGAACTGGAGCTGACGGAGAGCGCCGCCCTTGTCGACGACGAGGACACGCGTGCTCTTCTGGCCGGCCTTCGGTCTCTCGGCGTCAGTGTCGCCATCGACGACTTCGGCACCGGTTATTCCAGCCTGAGCAACCTTCGCAAACTTCCGTTCAGCAAGCTGAAGATCGACCGGGAGTTCGTCGCCAGCGTCGATGAGAACCGCGACAATCACGCAATCTGCAGCTCCCTGGTGGAGCTGGCCCGCGGTCTGGACATCACTATCCTCGCCGAGGGCGCCGAGACCCTGGAAGAGGTCGAGACCCTGCGCGGTCTCGGCTGCTCGATGTTCCAGGGATTCTTCTTCTCCCGCCCGCTGACCGCGGACGATTTCACCAAGACCGTGGGTGACCCCGAGTGGCTGGCGCTGCTCTCCTCTCCGGTCCACCGCGAGATCGCCAGCCTCAACACCCGGGTCGCCCTATGACGGTGCTTGCCAATCCTTGGTCCGCCTCGGTGGGCAAGCTCGTCGCCGCCTCGGTTCTGGTTTTCGGCCTGGCCGCCTGCGCCGGGACCGAGAGACCGAGGTTCCCGATGACCGCTGCGCGGCCGAGCCTGCCGGCCCAGTCGGGACCCTCGGAGCGACTGGCCTTCGCGATCGCGTTGCTTCGGGGCGGCCAGGCGGCGGCGGCGCGGGCTCAACTGATGACCGTGCTCTCAACGAGGCCCGGCGACTCCACCGCGCGCCTCCTGGTCGCGGAGATCGACGGCGATCCCAAGTCGATGCTCGGTGAGCGCAGCCATCCCTATACGGCGAGGTCCGGCGAGACGATGGAGGGGCTCTCGGCGCGGTTCCTGGGCGACCGGCGGCTGTTCTACGCCCTGGCCCGCTACAACGGGATCGCCGTTCCAGACCAGCCTCTCGCCGGACGCGTCCTGATGATTCCCGGCGGCGCCAACGCGCCCGCGCCGGCGCGGGTTATCCACGCGCGCCGGGAGAAGCCGGGGCCCTCGACTTCACCTTCGCCCGGCGGAGTGTCGACAGCCACGGCGCCGGCTTTCGCTCGCAATCCCGCCGCCGCCAGCCATCTTCGCGGCCTCGCATTGGAGAACATGAGCAGCGGCCGAATCGACCTCGCGGTGGCCCTGCTGCGAAAGGCCGAGGCAATGGATCCCGGCAATCCCCTCATAGTGCGTGATCTCGAGCGCGCCACCCGTGTCCAGTTGGCGGTGAGGGAGCGGCGATGACCGGGGCCGCGGGCTTGCGCCAACCGACGCCGCGCGACGAAAGGTCGGCCCCGAGAAAAGGACCGGACGGGACTCGAGCCATGAGACTCGTGGGCCGCTATGAGGTCGGCGAGCGCATCGGCGAAGGGGCGATGGCGGACGTCTACAGAGCCTTCGATCCGCGCATAAACCGCGTGCTTGCGATCAAGATCCTCAAGCAAGGCTATCGCCAGAACCGTCAATACACCGCGCGATTTCTGCGCGAAGCCAAAGCCGCCGGAGCGCTCTCGCACCCCAACATCGTCACGATCTACGATGTGGGCGAGGTCGACGGCTATCCATATATCGCCATGGAGCTGCTCGAAGGCTCTCCGCTCGACACCATTTCCTCAGGATCGGATGGCCTCCCCACGCAGAGGGTGCTCCAGATCGGCCTGCAACTCGCCGAGGCGCTCCGCTACGCCCACGGTCTGGGCATCGTCCACCGCGACATCAAGCCTTCCAACATCATGCTCGGGACCGACGGAAGCTCGGTGAAGCTGCTAGACTTCGGTATTGCTCGCATCACCGATCCTGGAGTCCGCGACCACGACCTCGAGTCCCTGGAGACTCAGGTTGGGCAGGTGATCGGTACACCGAGATACATGAGCCCGGAACAGGCGCTCGGCCAGGAGATCGATGGGCGCTCGGATCTCTTCTCGGTCGGCGCCGTGCTCTATGAACTCATCACGGGCAGAAGAGCGTTCTCGGCCTCGAGTCCGTTCAGCCTGGCGCTGCAGATAGCTCAACAGGATCCCCCGCCGATCACGAGCTTCGCTGGTGAATGTCCGAAAGGCCTGATTTTCATCGTCGAGAAGCTGCTTTCAAAACGCCCGGAACGGCGGTTTTCAAGCGGCGAGCGCCTTGCCGAAGCCTTGAGAAAAGAGCTTTCGGCCATCAGCGTGGCGAGCGGAGAGACATCAGGAGCTTCGTGGCGCCTGCCAATCCAGGCGAGGGTCATGCTCATCATGGCGCTCGTGACCGCCCTCGGCCTGCTCGCGAGCACCGGCGCCGTGCTCGATCAGCAATTTCGCGCGATGCGCAGGATGGATTTGACTTCCGGCTCGACCATCACTGCGTTCGTCGCCAACAACGCGGCCCTGCGCGCCGCGGACAACGCGACCCTGCCAGCATCGGAACGCGACTGGCTGCCGCTTCAGGCGTTCGTTCGCGCCGCCTCCGCCGATCCCAACGTCGCTGGGATGACAGTAGTAGACGCCGACGGCCTGATCGAGGCGGCCAGCGATCCCTCGCTTCTGGGCAGGCGCTATCGTGCCGCAGTGGGCGAGCGGCTGGTGGCGCGGGAATCGCAGACCCTGATCACTTCCCGGACGACTCCGGCAGGCCGACCGGCATTCCGGTTCGTTCGGCCGATAACCTACGCCGGACACGTCTTCGGCAAGGTGGACGTGAGCCTCGACGCCAGTGCGCTGCGTTCAGCGGCCCTGCTTTCCCGGTTGTTGCTGTTGGGTCTTGGCGCCTTGATGCTCGTGGTCGTCATGGCCTCGAGCTACGCCGCCGCACGCCAGTTCGCCATGCCGATCCGCAGGCTCAAGGCCGCCCTGGACGAGGCTTGCGAAGGCAATCACGATTTTCGGATATCTCACAAGCGAAAGGACGAATTCGGCGAACTCTTTGACGCGTTCAACCGGTTGACCGGCGCGATGCAGGAGGCGTCGGACCGCGCCCCGTCAGCGGCGATTGGCCAAAGTGCGGTCGAACCCGCGCCTCCGCCGCCCTCCGCTCCGCAGAGATCCGTCGATCCGACGTGCATCGAGACACCTGGCCAATCCCGCCTCCCGGTGGCGCAACTCTGGAGGGAGCGCTGGGCGAAGGTCGCCAGCAACAGTTCAGCACGCCGAATTGCGGCGGCCCCGGTCCGCAACTCATGACTACGCTTCGCCTGTTTCACCGAAATGATCCGTTCCGTGAAGTCGGCGCTCGCCAACTCGATTGCGGTGAGCTCAGCATCGGCAGGGATCCAGGAGCGGGGTGGGCGATCAACGATCCCGCCATGACCCTCTCGCGCTCCCATTGCGTAGTTAGCCTCGACCAGGGGCGGCTCACGCTCCGCGACACGAGTTCGAACGGCGTCTTCCTTGGGCGCGAAAAGCTTCGGGCTCCCCGAGATGCGGCTGTGCCCGTGGTCGCCGATACGATCCATCTGGGTGAATTCCTGATCGTCGTAGAGCCAGGCGACCCACCGCCAGCGGCCTCCGCTGGCGCAGATGGGGCGGCGCTCGAGGCGCCCTTCGACCGACCAATCCTCGCGAGCGCCAACCCGGACGCCTCTGCGATGGCGGTCCCGTCGCGCTGGGCGAGCGAAGACGATGACAGCGCCCAGACTCCGGACCGCGCCGCCGCCACGCCCGATTCGACGCCTCCTGGCGAGGGCGCGCTGCTGGAATCGTTCTGCGCCGGCGCCCACCTCGAGGTGTCGGCGTTCTCCGGAGAAGACCCCGCGGAAGTGATGAGACGACTTGGGGCGGTCTATCAGCAGATGGTTCTTGGCTTGGTCGAATTGATGGACGAGCGCACGAGCGTCCGTGGTGAGTTCCGGATGGACCAGACCACGGTGAAGGCAGATGGGAACAATCCCTTCCGCTGGGCGAGCGCCGAACGCGTGGCGGTCGATTTGTTGCGCGTCAGCGGCTCCGGGTTCCTGATCGGACCTAGTGCGGTCAAGGCCTCTTTCGTGGACGTCAAGAAGCACTTGGCCTGCATTCTGGCGGGCATGCGAGGGGCGCTCGAGACGGTCATAGAGGGTCTCAACCCGAAGGCGGTGGAACGTGAACTTGGCGCTCCATCGTTCCTCGGGCGCCGGGCGGCCAGCTACTGGTCCGCCTATCTCGAACGCCACGAGCAGCTGCGAAGACTCTCTCACGAGGATCGTGAAGGGCCGATAAGCCAAGGCTTTCGCGGCGCCTACGAGCGCCAGCTCAACCAACTCGACGCGGCGGGAGCGGCCTCATGACCACCGCCCTTGGCCCTTCCCACTTCACTCGGGCGAAATCCGGCGAGCGCCAGCTAGCTGCACGGGTCCAGCCTTGTGCGGTGGCCCGCAGCCACGTTGGCACCGTGCGCTCGCGTAACGAAGACCGGTGGCTGGCGCGTCCCGACGTCGGGTTGTGGGCCGTCGCCGATGGAATGGGGGGTCACCAGTCCGGGGAGTTGGCGAGCGGCCTCCTGGTGGAAGCGCTGGAACGTGTGACGCTGCGCAGCTCCGGTCACGCCTTGCTCAACGCAGCAATGAACGAAATCCGCTTCGTCAACAGTGAGCTGCGGGCCAGGGCGCAGGAAATCGCGCCTGGCGCGGTCATCGGATCGACGATCGTGGCGCTGGTGGTCTTCGATGGTCACTGCGCCGTTGTGTGGGCCGGCGACAGTCGCGCCTACCGACTGCGTTGTGGACACTTGGAAATAATGACCAGCGACCACCGCGTCGTGCAAGAACTGATCGACCAAGGCCAATTGACCCCGGCGGAAGCGGCCCGGCATCCCAGGGCCAACGTCGTCACCCGCGCCGTGGGCGGCGGCGAGCGGCTCGACCTCGACACCCGCTACGAGGCGGTCGAGGACGGAGATGTGTTCCTCCTCGCCTCAGATGGCCTCACCGACGTGGTGCGCGACGAGGAGATCGCAGAGCTTCTCGTCGCCGGGACGATGGATCAGGCGGCGGACGAGCTTCTCGCGCTCAGCCTGTCGCGCGGCGCGAGGGACAACATCACCTTTGTCCTGGTGACGCCCATGTAGTTCTCCGGCGATCCGGAGTTACCCCCGGGGGCCGCGAGATATGCACTCAACCAGTCGAGGTCCGCCAATCGACGTTCAGACGCGGGCTGCGGCCACGATGGCGCCGCCGCGCCCCGCCTGCACCAGGATGGCGGCCTTCAGCCCGACCTGGCTCGCGGGGGGCAGCGCGACGCTGAAAGGCCGGCCGCTCCAGGCGCCCAGGCGAACCAGCTCCCTGACAATGTTCTTGTGCGGCAGGGTGCGCCCGCCGTTCTCGCCGCTCTTGATCGCCACCTGGACGACTTTGGGATCATAGCGGACCAGCCAGACCTCGCTGGGACGGGCGGGCGGGGCGCCGGAGATCGTGACGCGGCCCGCGTCGACCGACACAACCGGCCCCGAGTTTGCCCGATCATTTCGCGCGATCAGCCGCTCGATTTCGCCCTTGCGCGTTCCGACCACGTCCGCGCGGCCATTGACCACGACTTGCGGCGTCCACACCTCGCCGTGTCCCAAGGCGCGAGCGTAATCCCACTGGCGCGCGGTGTAGCGAGGCGAGGCGAAGGTGTCCTTCCAGCCGAGTTGGTCCCAGTAGGTGACCTGGAAGCTCAACGCCAGCACGTCGGGGCGCTCGCTCAGAGCGATGACGTTGGCGTTGGCGGGGGGACATGACGAGCATCCCTGGCTCTGGAAGAGTTCGACCACCGCCGGGTGGACGCGATCGGCGCCGGCCGCCCCGCCGACCCAGGTGACGGCGGCGAGCGCGCCGACGGCCGGCGCCGACGCGGCGCGCAGGCGATGGGCGAAGCCATTGGGCGTCATTTCAAGGTCTCCCTGACCGTCCGAAGCTTCACTCGGTATCAGGCCTATCCGACCGCGACCCCCATCCGGTTACAGCCATCTGCCGAAACATTTCCCATGCTCGTCGCCGTGGGGGCAAGCGAAGGCATTGGACATCATGCTCATCGTGATGGAGGGTGCGAAGGCATCAATGGAGACCTTCATGCGCCTTTCCATCCTGCTCACCGTCGCCGGCGGCCTCGCGCTCCTCGCCTGCTCCAAGACCGCCAGCACCCAGGCCGCGGCCGCCGGCGACAATGCCGCCGTTGCCGCCGATCACGCCGGCGCCGCCACCGCGGCGGCGGCCAACGATGCCGGCAACGCCACGGTGAACGCAGCGGCCAATGCCGACGCCGCGGTTGATCACGCCGCCGACACTACCCGCGCCGCCGCCGGCAAGGCGAACCGCAAGGCCAACGCCGCCGCCGACGCCGCCGCCAAGACCCAGTAGGTCCGCAGCATTCGGGAAAATGATCTAGTTACCCGAATTACCGACTGAATTGTCGACTCCGCTCTAGACGCCTTCGACGACGCTCGCCTTGGGCGATCTCAACAGTCCGATCGCAAGTCCGCCTCGCGCTCGGTGGCGAGCCGCGCGGCGCCGTCGGCAAAGAGGTTCTGCGCGGTCCCCCATGCCGCCAGCGCCGCCTTCTGCGACGGCGCCGCGACCACCGTCTCGAAGAAGCCCATCCTGGTGGTGAAGACCTTCAGCCGCGCCATGCCGAACGCAACGAGTGAGCCGGGTTGAGGTTCACCAGCGGAAACTCTCGGTTTTGCGCGACGTTACCCGCAGAGACCGTCGAAAGGGTTCTCATCTTGGCCACCGCGCAATCTTCCAGCCTCAGCGGGACACCGGGCATCGCCGGCTTGGCTGTGTCCAGCGACATCCGGCCGATGGAGGCCAGGCTGGCTGCCGAACTTCCTAGCGAAGACGGTTGGCAGTACGAACCGAAGTGGGATGGTTTCCGCTGCCTGGCCTTCCGCGCCGGCGACGAAGTCGAGATCTTCGCCAAGTCCGGAAAATCGCTGAGCCGCTATTTTCCGGATATGGTCGAAGCCATTCGCGCCCTGCCGATCACCGCCTTTGTCCTGGACGGCGAACTCACCATCCCTGTGGGCCAGAGCCTTTCTTTTGAAGCGCTTCAGCTTCGCCTGCACCCGGCGGCCAGCCGCATCCGCACGCTGACCCAGGAAAACCCTTCCCTTCTGATTCTCTTCGACTGCCTGATGGGCGAGGACGGGGCGAGCCTCGTCGGAGCCCCCTTGCGCCATCGCCGCCAGGTGTTGGAGCGCCTCTACCGAAAGATTGGCCGTGAAGGCCGTTTCAGGCTCACGCCAATCACCCAAGATCGTGCTGAGGCGCGGGCGTGGCTCGGACGCGCCGGCGGGGCGCTCGACGGGGTGATCGCCAAGCGACTTGACGGTCCCTACGCACCCGGAAAGCGGGAGATGCTGAAGATCAAGCTGCTCCGCACCGCCGACTGCGTGGTCGGCGGCTTCCGCTATGAGAGCGACAGCCGGCTCGTGGGCTCGCTGCTGCTCGGTCTTTACGATCTTGAGGGAAAGCTCAACCACGTCGGCTTCACCTCCGCGATCAGTAACGCCGAGCGCGCGGACCTGACCCGCCGGCTGGAGGCCCGGATCGAACCTCCCGGCTTCACCGGCGCCGCGCCCGGCGGCCCAAGCCGGTGGAGCACGGAGCGTTCCGGCCATTGGCAGCCACTTCGGCCCGACCTGGTGGTGGAGGTGCGCTACGACCACATCAGCGGCGGGCGCCTGCGCCACGGCGCCGGCCTGGTCCGCTGGCGTCCCGACAAGGAGCCATCGCAGTGCCGGATGGATCAGTTGCAAGCCGAGGCGCGGCCGGCCGAACTCATCGCCAGGGCGATTGCCTGAGATCCTCGAGCCGGCTCGCGCGGAGGTAGCGGCCGGAATAGAGTTGTCGACAACGCGGCCAGAACCGTTCTCGGCCTCGAGCGGGAGAGGTCATGGACCTGGGGCTGAAGGACAAGGTGATCTTTCTGGCCGGCGGCAGCCGCGGCATCGGGCTCGGCATCGCCGAATCCTGTCTGAGGGAGGGCGCTCGGCTGGCGTTGACCGCCCGCGGCGCCGACGAACTGGAAACGGCTCGCGCGAGGCTCGCCGAAACCTTTGGCCAGGACCGCCTTTGGGCGCGCCCTGGCGACATGCGCGACACCGCCGTGATCGAGGCGGCGCTCAGCGATGCGGAGAGGGATCTGGGGCCCATCTGGGGCGCGGTTGCCAACGTCGGGCTCTATCCCTCTCCCCCGGGCTTCGAGATCGACGACGCCACCTGGGACGGCGGCTTCGCCCAGAACCTCGACTCCGCCTTCCGCCTCGGTCGAGCCGCGCTTCGAGCGATGACTCCGCGCGGCGAGGGCTCGTTGGTGTTCATCTCATCGATCGCCGGTCTCGGCGCGCTCGGAACCTCGCTCACCTATGGAACAGCGAAGGCGGCGATGAATCACCTTTCGAAGGAGTTGGCCAGAATCGCCGGCCCGTCCGGTGTCAGGGTAAACACCATCGCCCCGGGCAACATCCTGTTCCCCGGCGGATCGTGGGAGGTCAACGCCAACGGCCCTCGCAAGGACGCCTGGGCGCGCTGGATCAAGCGCGAGGTGCCGCTCAATCGATATGGCACGCCATCAGAGATCGGCGCGGCTGCTGCCTTCCTCCTGAGCCCGGTGGCGAGCTTCGTGACCGGCGCAGTCCTGCCGGTGGACGGTGGACAGACGCGATAGCCGCGTCGCGACCGGACTTGGCGGTCCCCAGCGCCCGCGGATGGCGGTAGGCGAGCCCGGCCTCGGAGAGGCTGGCGGCCAGGATCGTCTTGGAAAATCCCGGCCGGCGCGAGGCGGCGACTGCGCGGATGTCCATCACCATCGCGACCCCGGCGGCCGCCAGTCGAGCTATGAGCTCAGGCAGACCTCGCCCCTCATGGCGATGGTCGCCCGCCGGTTCATGCGAACGACCTGAGTTGGCCCTCGAGAACCGTCACCGCCGCTCCGCGCAGCAGAACGCGCTCACCACGGTGCTCACACTCGAGGTCGCCACCCCGCCCGGGGTATGCCTGATGGAACCTCAAAGTCCGTCGCCCCAGCTTGGCCGAGAACAGCGGCGAGAGGATGCAGTGCAAGGAACCAGTCGTCGGGTCCTCCGCGACTCCCGATCCGGGGGCGAAGAATCGGCACACGACGTCGTAGCCCGCGCCAGCGTCCGCGCACGCAACCACTCCGACATTGCCCCGACCCTGTGTCGCGGCGCTGGAGATCGGGGCGATCGCCGCGATGTCCGGTTTGAGCCCGCGCACCACCACTTCGCTGTCGAGAACCGCGACCAGGAACTGCGCCGCCCACACCTCGCTGGGAACGCATCCGAGTGCTCGCGCTAGACCGGCGGGCGCATCGATTCGTTCGGGGACGCTCGCTGGGAAGTCCATTTCGTATCCAGCTGGCTCGCGATTGACCACCAGCGGACCGGAAAGGGTTTCGAATGTGACGCGTCTGCCCGCCAGGGCGAGTTCACCCATGACGACATGGGCGCTCGCAAGGGTGGCGTGGCCGCAGAGCGGCACCTCCAGCGTCGGGGTGAACCAACGCAGGCCGAAACGCGCCGGATCGTCGGTCTTCAGGAGAAAGGCGGTTTCCGCCTGGTTGTTCTCCGCCGCGAGGGCCTGCATCCAGGCCGCGTCAGGCCATGCCTCCAGGGGTTCGACCACGCAGGCCGGATTGCCCTTGAAGGGCTCCGACGCAAAGGCGTCGACGGTCCACTGACGCAACCCTTATTCCTCCACCTTGGGCTCTGGCCATCTGGCGCGTGCGCCCGCGATCTTCTTGGCGAGCCCGGCTGAACGCCGCAAGGGATTGGGCCGGATGCGCATCGCGAACAGGTCCTCGAGTCCGAAAGGCGCGAAGACGGCCAGACGGTCGTCGGTTTCCCGTCGCGCCCCGACGGCGAAAGCGGGTGAAGCGAAACGCCTGAGGGCGTCGGCGCTTGATCCCAGCGCGTCACAGGTTACGCCGAATCGGTGTTCGAACCAGAGATGCACCCTCGCCTGGTTGCACACCGCCGCCTCGCCGCGCAGAGGCCCGGGGCATGCGGCGGCGACTCGCTTGATCACGGCGTCCTCGGCCTCCCAGGAGAGATCCGCGTCGTCGAAATACCCCAAATCATCGTCCTTGACGCCATGGTCGGCGGGTCGGCAGGTGAGGTGATTCCAGACCGGCTGGTAGATGGCTCCCGAGAAAAGTAGCCAGTCCGGAAGCTCCATCGCCCGAGCGATGCCCATCACCTTCATCACGCCCGGCGTAGCGAGAAGCCGCAAAGCCGCTTCGTGAGACCGGTCATCGTCACCGGAGGGGCCAGCCATGGTCGATTGGACCGTGGCCCGCGCCAAAGCCGGGCGCGCGCCGGATCGCCTCGGCGGTATAGCGCCACGCCCGCTCCACCGCCGCCTCAAGTTCTAGCCCCTGGGCGAGGCCGGTGGCGCAGGCTGAGGCCAGGGTGCAACCGGTGCCATGGGTGTGGCGGCCCGCGACCCGAGGGCCCTCGAACCTTCTCTCGCCGACCGGAGTCATCAAGACGTCGGTGGCCATGTCGCCCGCCAAATGGCCGCCCTTCATGAGCACCGCTCCAGCTCCAAGGATCAGCAGTCGTGCGCCCGCCCTGCGCAGATCGTCGAGACTCTCGACGGTCAGACCGGTGAGGATCGCCGCTTCTTCGGCGTTGGGCGTCAGCAGCGCGGCCCTCGGAATCAAGACAGCGCGCAGCGCCGCGATCGCGCGCCCGGAGAGGAGAACCCTGCCGTCTTTGGCGGCCATCACAGGATCGATGATGGCCGGTACGCCGCTCTCGGCCTTGAGGACCCGCGCAACCATCTCGACCACCGATGCGGTCCCCAGCGCGCCGATCTTGATCGCATCCGCGCCAACATCGGTCAGAACCGAACAAATCTGAGCCTCGACGAACGCCGATGCGAGGCGGCGCACGGCGCTCACTCCCAAGGTGTTCTGAACGGTGACGGCGGTAATCGCGGTAGCCGCGTAGCCTCCCAACATTGTTACGGTCTTGATGTCCGCCTGTATCCCCGCGCCGCCGCCACTGTCGGAACCAGCGACGATCAGCACGCGTCCGCGGCCCTCAGCCAAGGCGGCCGCTCCGGATCGCGTGGTCGACCGCAAGGGCTTGAATCGTCTCGCGAACGTCGTGGACCCGCACCGCGGTCACACCCGCCCTGGCGCCGGCCAGCGCGGCGGCCAGCGAACCTCCCAAACGATCGCCCGCCGCGGTGGCGGCAGCGTCAAGGCCGCGGATGAAGCCCTTGCGGCTCACGCCGAGCAACACCGGGAACCCGAGAGCCACGAGCCGGGGCAGATCAGCCAGGAGGGCGAGGTTGTGTTCGACGCTCTTGCCAAACCCGATCCCCGGGTCGAGCCAGACTTTGGACCGACGCACACCCGCCGCAAGAGCCGCCTCGGTCCGCCGAGCGAGGAAATCCAGAACCTCCCCGACGACATCGTCATAGGCCGGCGCTATCTGCATCGTCCGCGGCGTCCCCTGCATGTGCATCAAGACAACCTGGCACCCGAGTTCGGCTGCAGTGTCGGCGCTGTCGGCGGCGAAGCAAAGCGCGGTCACGTCATTCCACATCGCCGCGCCAGCCGCGACGGCCCGACGGGCCACGGCGGGTTTCATGGTGTCTACTGAAAGCGTCGCCCCAGTCCTGACACTGAGGGCCACGATGACCGGCTCGACGCGGCGGATCTCCTCCTCTGAATTGACGGGCCTGGCGCCGGGTCTGGTCGATTCGCCCCCGATGTCGAGCATGTCGGCGCCGGCGTCGAGGAGAGCGAGCCCACGGGCGATGGACCCCTGCACGCCCAGGCCGTCCCCGGAAAAGCTGTCCGAGGTGGCGTTGATGATCCCCATGACGAGGGGCCGCGCTGTCAACCTGGATTCGGCGAGCCCAAGTCCGCCTTCCGACCTATGCCAATTCCGGGTCGGGCCGTGGGGCAAGGGGCACAGAGACCCTGGGCCCGGGTGCGGCCTTTTGTTCGGGTTCGTCACGATTGGGCATGACCCCCTTGAGCGCGTTCACGATCTCTTCGCCCGAAAGGGTCTCGTATTCGATCAGAGCCTTTGCAAGGGCGTGGAGATCCTCGAGCCGCTCGGTGAGGATTCGGCGGGCCTCGTCCTGCGCGGTCTGAACAAGACGGCGCACCTCGAAGTCGATCTTTTGGGCGGTATCCTCGGAGACGTTCTGAGTGCGCGCGACCGAGTGGCCCAGAAACACCTCCTCCTGATTGTCACCATAGGAAACGGTGCCGAGACTGTCCGAAAAGCCCCAGCGCGTGACCATGTTGCGCGCCAGTCCAGTCGCCGCCTGGATGTCGCTCGACGCGCCCGAGGTGACCCTCTGTTTGCCGAAGATCAGTTCCTCGGCCACACGCCCGCCCATCATGATCGCGAGGCGAGAGGTCATCTGCTCAAAGTCCAGGGAGTGCCGATCGCCCTCGGGCAGCTGCATGACCATTCCCAACGCCAAGCCCCTGGGGATGATCGTAGCCTTATGGACCGGGTCGGCGGACGGAACCGAAAGCGCCACGAGCGCGTGTCCCCCTTCGTGATAGGCGGTGTTGCGTTTCTCCACGTCGCTCATGACCATGGACTTTCGTTCGGCGCCCATCATCACCCTGTCCTTGGCGTCCTCGAAGTCTCGTTGCACAACCATGCGACGATTCCTCCGCGCCGCAGTGAGGGCGGCCTCGTTCACCAGGTTGGCAAGGTCCGCGCCGGAGAAGCCCGGCGTGCCGCGGGCGATAATTCTCACATCGACATCCGAAGCCAGGGGAACGTTCCGCATATGAACCCGAAGGATCTTCTCGCGTCCGCCGACGTCGGGATTTGGCACCACGACCTGGCGGTCGAAGCGACCTGGCCGAAGCAGCGCCGGGTCAAGAACGTCTGGCCGGTTGGTGGCCGCCACGAGAATGATGCCCTCGTTGGTCTCGAAGCCATCCATCTCCACCAGGAGCTGATTGAGCGTCTGCTCGCGCTCGTCGTTGCCGCCGCCGAGTCCCGCGCCTCGATGGCGCCCCACCGCGTCAATCTCGTCGATGAATATGATACACGGGGCGTTTTTCTTCGCCTGTTCGAACATGTCGCGAACTCGGCTCGCGCCGACGCCCACGAACATCTCCACGAAGTCAGATCCTGAAATGCTGAAGAACGGCACGCCGGCTTCGCCGGCTATGGCCCTCGCGAGCAGCGTCTTGCCCGTGCCCGGGGGCCCGATCAACAGCGCTCCCTTGGGAATTTTTCCACCGAGACGCTGGAACTTCGCTGGATCCTTCAGAAAATCGACGATCTCGGTCAGTTCATCCTTGGCCTCGTCGACCCCTGCCACGTCATCGAAAGTGACCCTGTTCTTGTTCTCCGTGAGCAGTCGGGCCTTGGACTTGCCAAATCCCATCGCGCCCCGCGCGCCACCTTGCATCTGACGCATGACGAACACCCATGCTCCGATCAGCAGCAAGATCGGGAGCATGTTCATCAGAATGGTCGGAATGAGTCCGGCGCCGGGCTGTTCGAAGTCCAGGTCGGCCCCGTGGGCCTCGAGGCGTCTTTGCAGTTCGGTGGTGTCCAGTGGCCCCGTGGCCGTCAGGCCGTGGCCCTGGCGGTCGCGCGCCTCGATCAGCTGACCATGAACAACGGCCGACCTCACATCGCCGGAGTCGATGCGTTCGAGGAGCTGCGAATAGGTCACCTTGCCGGACGCCCCGCCGCGCGAACCGCTCGTCATCAGGCTGAACACGGCGAACACCGCCAGGATGACCATCCCCCAGATCGCCAGGTTACGCAGGTTCATGAACTCGCCTCGTTTGCGCGCGTTCGCCCAATTTAGGATGTCAAAGCCCGTTGCGCCATGCGCCGCGCAGCTCCCTCATCGACAAGCGCGCCGCAGGCCGCAGCCAATCGCGCAAACACGAGCGGACGAATCTCGACACGCTCATCACCTGCCAGGATCGGGCAGAACACCAGTCCGGAGCCATCGACGATCGCGGGAAGTGTTCGGCGGGCCGCGGGCGCGAACCGCCGGAGGTGCTGATGCTCCGTCGAGGAGAGCCGGCAGGCGAGGCCAGCCAAGCGAAGCACCCTCAGCCCCGAGGCGCGCGCCTCGATCTCGAACCTGCCGTCCCACGAAACGCCGCGCCGTTGGGGCAAGCCAACTTCGAGCCGCCGGCCCGTGCGAACCATCTCGCCCGCCTCGCGAATCAATGTGATTCGATCCTGATCGGCATCGACGCGCGCGCCGGCGAGGGTAGCGCTGAAGACATTCGCGCCGGTGAGTCGTTCGAGAAGCCGACCTAGGGTAGTCCGGCGCGGCGGGCGGTCCTGGCCCCCTACACACAGCAACGCGGCACCGAGAAATGTCCGCGCAGCGTCCGACGTTGCCGTCACAAGGGCCTCGCGCGGAATCGTGAGGCCGCCTGCTTCGTCCGCGACAACCTCCTGGAGCAGCTGGCGGGCGAGTGGCGCCTGCATCGGCGAGGGAAGCTCGACACAGTCCGCCAGACCATGTTCGAGTTTCCAGCGAGCGCGGGCGCGCGCGTACTTCATGTCAGCATTCGATGGGTCCTCGACCCAGCATTCGCCGACACTCTTCAAAGCCGCGCGGATCTGCGCCCTTCGAACCCTCAGCAGCGGCCGCAGAATGAACACGTCGCGGCCCGCCGGCCAAACCGGCGAAGGACTCCAGGTCCGCGCTTCCGGCGTGGAGGCTCCCGTGGCTCGCATCTGACGCGCCTCCAAGCCATCGTCGGCGGTGTGGCCCATGAGGATCGCGACTGCGCCTGCGCTCCTGGCCCAGTCGGCGAGAAGGCCGTGTCTGGCTGCGCGTGCGGCGGCCGGGAGGCCGGTCGCCGGCTTTGCACCCTCCCAGAGGAGGGTGTGGTGTTTCACGCCGAGGCGCTGAGCGCGCTCGCGACACCACAGCGCCCAGGTCGGGCTGTCGGGATGGAGCTCGTGATCAACCGTTACCGCGACGATCCGTCTCTTCGCGGTGTCCGCCCAAGCCTTGGCGGCCAACAGCAGGAACAGGGAATCGCCGCCGCCCGAAACGGCGATCACCAACGGTCGCGGGCTGTCTCTCTCCAAATGCTCGTCCATGCCATCGAAGGCGAGCCGAAGCGGCACGCAATCTTCCAGCGTGTCACCCACATCGCGCCTGGCTGCGCAATTTGGCGGCTGTGGACGTCACTTGAGAGGACGCCTTGGGATAGCGTCTAGCCAGTTCATCCAGCGTCTGGCAGGCATCATCGTTTTTGTTCATGCCGACGAGCGCGCGAGCGAGATCTATCACCGCCGAGGAAGCCCAGATCGTTGCCGGCCACCCCCGGATGGCGCCGATCTCGGCGGTCGCTGCCTCCGGCCACGCCTGTCGTCGCAGGAGCAATCCTCCCAGGAGATACCTGGCTTCGGGTCCTTTCGCGGTGTCGCCGTAGCTTTCCACGAAGGCTTGCAGAGCGGTTTCGGCCGCGGCGTCGTCGCCTGATTGCAACAAGGTCCGGGCCTGGGCGAACGCGGACGCCGCCGAGACAGGAGGTTCGGCAATTGCCGCCGCGGGTGGCGGCGGAGGTGGATTCGTGAGGGTCTGGACAGACTGCTCGAGAACCAAGACTCTTGCCTTCAGAGCATCGTTGGCGCCCTGCAGGTCGAGCGCCTCGTGTCGGGCCTCGTCCAGATCGTGACGAATGATCTCGTTCTGACCATTGAGCCGGGTGAGGGTGTGGTCCAGATCGTTCAGCTTGTCGGTCAGGCTCGTGATCTGACTGTCCGTGTCGGCGGGCTGAACCACCACTGGCCGCCCGGTTTCGCGCCCTTGAAACACGATAGCCCTGAGCTCTTTGACCACCTTTTCTATGCGGTCCAGCCGCTTGGCGGAGTGATTGTCCAAGGCGTCGTCAAGGGGTGTCTGGGCGATCGCGCCGCCGGCAAGGAGCGCGGCGCATACGCATCCGGCCGCCAGCCTTGTGAACATCGGAGCCTGCATCGGCCCTCCTAGCGGGCGCCCTCGGTTATCGCCGTATGAGCGTTGCGATTGTGTTCCCACGATTGCTCATTCTCGCCCGGATCCATGGGGCGTTCCTTGCCGTAGCTGATAGTCTGAATTCGCCCAGACGATATCCCGCGCCCGACGAGATAGTCGCGCACGCTGGCGGCGCGGCGGGCGCCCAAGGCGAAGTTGTATTCCCTTGTCCCGCGCTCGTCGCAATTGCCTTCGACCCGCACCCGCACATCGGTGTAGCGGCTCAACCATGCCGCTTGTGCGTCGAGAACCGGCCGGGCTTCATCTCGCAAGGCGTAGCTGTCGAGATCGAAGTAGACACGGTCGCCGGCGTTGATCACGAAGTCGCGTTCGGAGCCTGGTGGAGGCGTTCCCTCGGTGGTCTCACTGATGACGCCCCCCGGCCGTTGCGGGCGCGCCGCAACGGACCGTTCCCCCGGGGGAGAAGTCGTCGTTGCGACAGGCCCCATCGGCTTGGGACGAGACGCGCACGCGGTGATCGAGGCGGCGGCGAGAAAAGCAGCGGCGATGTGAATGGCGCGGCTGGCGGGGAATTTCATCATTCACTCCTGGCAGGGACACCGATGCGAGGTGCAGGTTCGATGCATGTCGAGCTCGTCAATTTAGAGGCGGTGACCATGCGGGATCGGATGCGGCGAGGGGATAGGGCGCCGCGTGCGCCATACGCCCGGAAATGTCCACAGTCCAAAGCCGCGCTCCCGCCCCGGAGGTCTGCCGAAAGAACATGATGAGCCGGCTGTTGGGCGCCCAGCTGGGACCTTCATCGAGATAGCTGGTCGTGAGCAGACGTTCGTCCGAGCCGTCAGGCTTCATCACACCGATGTGGAATTCGGAGCCGTCCTGCTTGGTGAAGGCGATCAGCTTGCCATCCGGGCTCCATACCGGGGTCGTATACCGACCGGCGCCGAACGAAATCCTGTGCGCACCCGATCCGTCCGCGTTCATGACATAGAGTTGAGGCGAACCGCCTCGATCGGAATTGAAGGCGATCTGCGCATCGTCCGGGGAATAACTCGGCGAAGTGTCGATGGAGGGATCGGTCGTGAGCCGGCGCATCGCACGGGTTGCGAGGTTCATGACGAATATGTCGGTGTTTCCGCCCTTCTCGACCGAGAAGATCACCTTTCGACCGTCATGGGAGAACCTGGGTGCGAACACCATCCCTGGAAACTGGCCGAGGCTTTCCTGCCGCGTGGTCTCGATATTCAAGAGATAGATGCTCGACCCTGTCGGACGCAGCGCCATATAGGTAATCTCCTGACTATTGCTGGAGAACCTTGGCGTGAACACCTGATAGGACCCGTCCGTGAGATAGCTCGGGTTAGCTCCGTCTTGATCCATGATTTCGAGCCGTCGCACGCGCTTGGCCCTGGGGCCACTTTCCGCCACGAAGACGATGCGCGTATCAAAGTAGCCCTTGGCCCCCGTGAGTTTTTGGTACACCGCGTCGGAAATCTTGTGCGCCACGCGACGCCAATTCTCCGGCGTCGAGGTGAACTGAAGGCCAAGAAGCTGTTCTGCTGCGTAGGTGTCCCAGAGGCGGAAATCCACGCGAAGACGACCCTCGCTTTCACCCACGACCTGGCCAGTGAGAATAGCTTGGGCGCTAATCGCCTTCCACGAATCGAACTGAGGCTGGACATTCACGTCCGCCTCGCGGTGCGGGAAGGTCGAAGGCTCAAGCGGATGGAATAGACCAGAACCTCCCAAGTCGCTCGTGACTACCTGCGATATCTGTTCGCCAACGGGCGCGCCGGCGAACGCCGGGATCGCGATCGGTAGCGGCTGGGTCGCCCCCTGATCCACATTGATGACGATCTCGGCTCTCACGGACGACTCGCCGGCGCCGAATATCAGCGCGGCGAAGAATGCGGCGAGAACCAACCTGCGTAAGCGCACGATGTGTTGAAATCTCCCTAGTGTTGTGAACAAGCCTTGGCGGCATCGAAGTTCACAGTGAAACTTTGATCTCTATAATCTGATCCATAAGGTTCCGCTTCGTGAACCGCGTCGATGGCGCGCCGCGCGGCCGCGAACACTACCGGATCGGCGGAAGAACCTTCGCCCGCAGCCACTCTCCCGATTACGCGGCCTGACGGCCCCACCGTGAACTTCACCGGGACCACCACAGAATCTGCTCCTTCCACACTGCAGTTGGGATTCCACAATCGCTCGAGGAGTTGCTGAAGGCCTTGCAGGTCACTGGCGGAGACACTCTGGCTGGCCTCGGAGCGCGCCTGGAGCGGCGTCTGCGATCGGGGCGGACTCTGTCGCTGCTGCGTGCTCCTGCCCGTCGCGGATTGAGCCGTCTTCGCGACGCTAGCGGCCAATGCGTCGAGACTGAAGGCGCGATCCGATCGGGCGGGCTTAGCGGTCGGAACGGGTCTCGCTGGGGCGGAAGCCGCGACGACGCTGGCGGCCGGCGCCGCGGTCTCCGGGTCTCGCTGGAGAGGCGACGGCTCGTCCCGTCGCCGCGGAGCGGCTTGCACATCAGTGAGGGTGGCCGGCTGGGGGGCTTCGGCCGGGGGGAAATACGACGCCGGCGCCTTGGAGACGATTTCAATGGCCACTGCGGATCCAGACGGCAGAATGGAGGCTGGTTGTCTGAGCAGGACAATCGCAGCGAAGACGCCAAGGTGAAGAGCAAGCGCCGCCACCAAGGCCGGCGTGAGGTCGTCTCGCCGTCCCCAGGGGAGTACGCTCACCTGCGCGCCGCTCCCACCGCCGTGCGGGGCGCCTTCGCCTGATCGGCCCCAGAGGTTGGGCCGCCGCTGTCGGTAATGAGATTGATCTTGGAAAAACCCGAAGCAGACAAGCTTGCCATCACCTGGGCGACGATCGCATACCGCGCGCGGCCGTCCGCTCGCACGTAAATCGGGCGGGAGGAACCCGAGGCGGCTCTTTGCCTGAGCGCGAGCGAGAATGACGCGAAGGGAATCTGGTCCCGGTCGAGGAATATCGCCCCATCGGACTTGATCGAAACCGTCAAAGGCTCGCTTTGATCCTGCATCGCGCCCGCCTCGGTCTTGGGCAGTTCCAAGGGGACGCCCACAGTGAGCAATGGGGCCGAGATCATGAATATGATCAGCAGCACGAGCATGACATCGACGAGCGGGGTAACATTGATCTCGGAGAGAGCGGCTCTTCGACCCCTGCGGCCCCGTCCCCGCCTCCGTCCCGCCGCGAACGCATCATGAACCGAGAGAGCCACCGTTCACGCTCGCTCGGCGACGCGACGTTGGATGGCGGTGGCCAATTCATCGGCGAACGCCTCCAGCCGTGCTGTAAACCGGCCGGCGTCCGTGGAAAATTTATTGTAGGCGATATAGGCGGGGATCGCCGCCGCCAGACCGATCGCGGTGGCGAAGAGCGCCTGGGCGATCGAGGGGGCGACCACCGCGAGACTGGTGTTCTTCTGGATTGCGATCGATTGAAACGCGTGCATGATTCCCCACACCGTTCCAAATAGACCAATGAACGGCGACGCGGTCGCCACGATCGCCAGGCTGCCAAGCCCATCCTCGATTTTCTGGCTTTCTCGCGCTATGGCGGAGTCCAGCATCCGATCGATGCGTTGGATCAGGAAAGCCGCCTGAGTCTCCACGCTCGCTGCGCCGAGCAATCCCTTGGCCCTCGCATCTCTCCACTCGCGAAGGGCGGACTGCAGCATCAGCGAAAGCGGGTCACGCGGCGTTGGACCGGCCTCGCCGGCGACTTCCTCGAGAGATCGACCCGAACCTACCTGCGCCTCGAATCGGCCGGCGCTGCGGTTCATGGCGGCGAAGCGAAACGTCTTGTCGATAATGACCGCCCAGGACCAGAGCGACGCCGCCCCAAGGCCAAGCAGGACGCCCTTGACGACCCAGTCGGCCCTCAAGAACAGACTAACGAGCGAGAAGCTCTCCGGCGTAATGGTGCTGGATGGATCCATTCTTACCTTTGGGGATCTTGGATGAAGAACGGCTTCGCGCCCGTGGGTGGTGAAACTATGGCGTCTGTGGCGAGACCAGGTACGGAGCAAGCCGCGCGACAAGATCTGCTGGCGGTCGCCGTGCTCGACCCGATGGCGCGATACAAGCGGCTTCGACCGTGGCTTCAGCGATCGTCTTGTCACGCCTCGTCGCCCGCTGAGAGATCAGAAATCGCGGTCCGGTGATCGCGTCGTAATAGGTGCGGATCAGCAGCGCATCGTCGATTCGCGCCGCGGCCCTGAAATCGATCGCCAATCGCGTAATCACAAAGGCGCAAGGATCCGGGTTCGCCAGGAGCGTGGCGTGCGCGAGGCCGGCAAGGCGAAGATGGTCCGAGCGGCCCCGCTCGAAGAAGCGCGCGTAGGCCGCGTGGTAGACCAGCCCGGTGAAATCGGTGTCCTCGTAGTAGACGCGCACGGCCAAGAGGTGCTCCCGGCCCTCGAACCACCCCATCGATGGTTGATCTGTTGCGGCCGTCTAAGCCTCCCTGTCGAACAGCATCGGTTGAGGGTCAGGACCATTTGGTGCGGAGAGCCCAAGGTGGGCGTAAGCCTTCGCGCAAGCCATTCTTCCCCTAGGCGTTCTCTGGATGAAGCCCTGCTGGAGCAGAAAGGGTTCGATGACATCCTCCACCGCGTCACGCGCCTCGGCGATGGCGTAGGCAAGCGTCTCGACGCCAGCCGGACCCCCGGCATAGTGCTCGATGAGCGCCACAAGATAACGTCGATCCAACGAGTCCAGGCCAAGCGCGTCGACTTCCAGGCGTGCAAGTCCACGGGCGGCGCAAGCCAAGTCGATCACCTCCGCTTCCTCAGCATCGGCGAAGTCGCGCACCCTGCGGAGCAACCGGCCCGCTACGCGCGGGGTGCCCCGCGCCCGCGCCGCGATTTCCGCCGCGCCGTCGGCGGAGAGGTTGATCGCCATTCTTCCGGCCGCTTGCGCGAGCACCTTCTCCAATTCCGCAGACGTGTAGAAATCAAGACGCAGCGGTATTCCGAACCGATCGCGCAAGGGATTGGCCAGTAGACCGGCGCGCGTCGTCGCCGCGACCAGCGTGAAGGGCGCCAGATCAATTCGGATCGAGCGCGCCGAGGGTCCATCACCGATCACCAGATCGAGCGCATGGTCCTCCATGGCGGGATAGAGAATCTCTTCGATGTTCGCCGCGAGCCGGTGGATCTCGTCGATGAACAGAACATCGCGCGGCTCGAGATTGGTCAATATCGCCGCCAGGTCACCGGCCTTCGCCAGCACCGGACCGGAGGTGGCGCGGAAATTCACGCCGAGCTCGCGGGCGATGATCTGCGCCAAGGTCGTTTTGCCAAGGCCAGGCGGCCCGAAGAGCAAGACGTGGTCCAGCGCCTCGCCGCGCGCGCGCGCCGCTTCGATGAAAATTCTGAGATTCGCCTTCGATTGCTCCTGGCCGATGAATTCGTCCAGAGTCTGCGGACGAAGCCACCGGTCAGAGCCCTCCAAGGGCGCGGCTTCGCCCGACACCAGCCGACTCATCGGTCGAGCTCCTGAAGGGCAGTCTTGATGAGCAGGCCCTCATGAGCATTCTCTCCAAGGCGGATGCAGGCTTGGTCCACCGCGCGGCGGGCGATGAGTTCCGGCCACCCCAGGCCCATCAAGGCCGCGACAGCTTCTCCCGGAGCGGTGGCGTAGTCGGTGTGGATCGCCTGAGCTCGATTCAAGGCCGCCACCGGCCCGTCGGCGATGGCCTTGTCCTTCAACTCGACCACGATCCGTTGAGCGAGCTTCGGGCCCACGCCGTTGGCGCGAGCGACCGAGGCCTTGTCCTGGCGAGCCACGGCGCTGGCCAACTCGGCTGGCGAGAGCACATCGAGAACGCCGAGCGCAGCCTTGGGCCCGACGCCCTGGATGGCCTGCAAAAGCACGAAGGCCCGGCGCTCCTCTCGCGAGAGGAAGCCAAAAAGCCGCAGACCGGTCGCTTCGGCCCACTGGGTCTCCACATGCAACAGTACATCGGCGCCGGGCGCGGGCAGGCGGTACAGCGTCCTTGACCCGCAGCGCACCACGTACCCGACGCCCCCGACATCTATCAACGCATCCTCTTCGGCGACCTCGGCGACCAAACCACGCAGGCGACCGATCATGCGGCGTCGCCGAGCCGCCGGGCGGTCCGGGCGTGAGCATGGGCTATGGCGACCGCCAGGGCGTCTGCGGCATCCGCTGTGGGCGCTCCCGCCAGCGGCAGGAGTCGGGCGATCATGAATGCGACCTGCCGCTTATCAGCGGCGCCGGTGCCGACCACCGCCCGCTTGACCATTTTCGCCGCGTACTCGGACACAGGCAGACCAGCGCGCGCTGGAGGGATCATCACCGCGGCGCGGGCGTGGCCAAGTTTCAGCGTCGATGAGCCGTTGGCGGTCATGAAGGTTTCTTCGACGGCCGCTTCGTCGGGCCGGTGCGTCGTGATGATCTCCTCAACGGCTTCGAAGAGCACGAGCAAGCGACCGGCAAGCGGAAGTCTCTCCTGCGGCTCGATCACGCCGTGAGCGATGTGTACAAGGCGCGAGCCGTCGGCGACGATCACGCCCCACCCTGTTCGGCGCAACCCCGGATCCAGTCCAAGAATTCGAATCGCGTGCGACATGCGTATGGCACCATCGCGCCCCGTGCCTCACAGGGGAAGCGACCTACCGATTAACAGAGCGTTGCAAGCCGCGGAGCGGAGTGAGGCCGCTCAGGGCTCTCCATCCGCCGATTCCTCGTCACCAAGTTCGGCGTTGGTCCAGACGTTGAGGACGTCGTCGTCCACTTCCAGGGACTCGATGAGCTTCATGAGCCCAACCGAGCTGTCGCCAACCGCGGGCACGAGACTCTTGGCTTTCCAGACCACGGCGGTCGTGTGGGCTGGTCCGATGCTTCTCTCTAGCGCCTCGGCTACCTGCGCCAGTTCCTCGAACGCGGTGAAAACCGTGTGGGCCCGCCCGTCGCTTTCGACATCGACGGCGCCGGCCTCGATGGAGGCCTCCAAAATCGCTTCGTCGGACATGGCCGCCGGGGGATAAATGATCCGTCCCAGCCGATCGAACATGAAGGCCACCGAACCGGTCTCGCCCAGATTGCCCCCGTGTTTGCCGAAGAGGGTCCGGATGTTGGCCGCCGCGCGGTTGCGGTTATCGGTCAGAACCTCGACGATCAGACCCGCGCCGCCCGGACCGAATCCCTCGTAGCGGATTTCCTCATAGGTGTCCGCGTCACCTCCAAGCGCCTTTTTGATTGCGCGTTCGATGTTCTCCTTCGGCATCGACTCGGCCTTGGCGTTGGCGATCGCCAGCCGGAGGCGCGAATTGGCGGCCGGATCCGGCAACCCCTGTTTGGCGGCCAGAGTGATGTCACGGGAGAACTTGGAGAACAGCTTGGAGCGGATCGCGTCCTGCCGATCCTTTCTGAACTGGATGTTCTTGAACTTGGAGTGGCCGGCCATGGCTCTTCGATTCAGGTGGCGATAGCTGGGGTGTAACGTCGATGGATGTCCGCGCGCCAGTTCCACCCGCAACGCCGAGCGCGCGGACCCGAAGAGGCGGCCCGGTTCTGAGCTTCGCCGCGAGTCCGACACCCTGGCCGGCCGGTGGGCTTACCGGCGGTGTTCGTCATGAGCTTGGCCATCCGGCGTCTACGGCACGCAATGCGCCAGTCGCCCGCCGATACGGATCGGATCGACACGCAGAGCGAGCCCATTCGCATTGTCGGTTTCGACGTACACACCGCAGACCGTGGCCTCCCCCTCGGCGGGCCGGAACCGGCCCGAGGATATTCTGGTCGTGAAACGCCGCAGAGGCTCCTCCTTCTGATTGCCGATGACGCTGTTGTAGTCCGCGCAGGCGCCGGCGTCGGTCTGGTACGCGGTCCCGCCATCGAGGATCTGGCAATCAGCGGTCGGAACATGGGTGTGGGTTCCGACAACCAGACTGGCGCGACCATCACAGAAATGCCCCATCGCCATCTTCTCGGAAGTCGCCTCGGCGTGCATGTCGACAACGATGGCGTCGGCGGACTCGCCCAGACGGCAGGCGGCCAACTCCCGGTCGACCGCGGCGAAGGGATCGTCAAGGGCGTCCATGTTCACCCGCCCCAGCAGGTTTATCACCAGGATTCGGCGGCCCATTTCGGTTTCGAACAGCTGGGCGCCACGTCCGGGCACGTCGGAAAGCGCCGGGTAGTTGAGCGGCCTGATCAGTCGCGGCTCGCGCACGATGTAGGTGAGCGCTTCCCTCTGATCCCACGAATGGTTGCCGAGCGTCAGGCAGTCGGCGCCGGCCTGGAAGAGGTCCCTCGCGGTGGCTTCGGTGATGCCGAACCCCGCGGCGGCGTTCTCCGCGTTCACGACGACAAACTCGAGCGCGAGGCGACGCCGCAGATCAGGCAGATGGGCGGCTAGCCCGTCTCGACCCGACCGACCCACAATGTCTCCAAAGAACGCTATGCGCATCGCCTCACCTTGAAAAATCCCTATAGCCCTGTTCGGTGAGAACGGCGTCGAGCGGCTGGTCGTGTGGCTCGGTAGGCAGCCGCTCCGCCTCCTGCCCAGAGTAGGCGAGACCCAGGACGAAAACCCGGCCCGACGCGCGCAGGAACGCCAAGGTTCGATCGTACCAGCCTCCTCCCTGTCCGAGCCGGGCGCCTGTGCCGTCGAAGGCCAATAGCGGCGCGATCACGAGCTGTGGGACCATGGTCTGCGCCCGCGCGTCAGGCGCCAGGACTCCCAACTCGTCGGAAACCAGCTGGCGCGCGGCGTCGGCGGCGCGAAACAGGAGCCGCTCATTCTCTCTGGCTGCGACCGGCAGAACGAGCCGACACCCGGCCTTGATGAGCCGACCAAGCAGCGGCCCGGGATCGATCTCGGCCCCCACTGGCTTGTATCCGCTCACAATGGTGAAGCTCGCCAAACGCGCCATAGGCGCCAAACCTGCGGCGCGCGCCGCGGCGTCTGGCGTCGCGCGGGCCAGGTGCAGACGGCGCCTGCGGAATTCCGAGCGAAGATGGAACTTCGGGGCAGGGAGGTTCGAGGCCAATGCCTCTCCATCACCAGGGGTGGCGGCGCCGCGAGATCCGTGAAGGTTTTTCAATCCCCTCGGACCTGGAAGACCAGGTGGGCGCCGTGTGTCCGAGGCCACGACCCAGGACAGGGACAGCTCCCTAGGAGGGTGATTAAGGTCCCCGGGATTGGATGCCTTCGACGCGAACCGCAGCAAGACCCGCCATCGTGCAAGGTAATGGCGATCGACACTGATCTCAACCCGCCGGCTGATATGCTGCGCCGATCGCCATTCGGTTAATCCGAAGCAAGCGCCTCGATCTGTTGCGCAGCTGACTCCACGGCGCTCGCGACCGCGGATTCGGCCCGCTCGCGCTCTTCTCGGAGACTCGACGATTCGGCCTCGGCGGCGGCGAGCCGCGCCTTCGACTCGGATAACTCGTCGGCGAGCATCAACGCCCCCATGAGGATGAGGCGTGTTTCACCCAACTGGCCGACATCCCTGCTGAGTTGTTTTACCTGAGCGTCGATCAACGCCGCGAGTTCCCTGAGCCGACCCTCGTGGCCGTCTTCGCAGCCGACAATGTATGGCTTCCCGTTCACCTCTATGGCGAGCTGCGCCATGGCTAGGGTGCTCTCTCGCCCAGGGTAGCGGTGATCTCCGCGATTGCGCGCCCGAGGGCCTCGGAGGCGAGGGCCCCGGCTTCCGCGAGTTCGCGGTGGCGGCCGTGGGCTACCTCCAGATCCGCGGCGAGGCGAGCCCTGTCCTGAGCCAACGCCCCGCCCGCTTGCGTTGCGGCGTCCGCCAGTCTCTGCCCGACACGCTGCTCGAGAAGAGCCATCGCGCGCCCGAGGCGTTGGATAGCGAGGTCGATCCGGCCCAACTGGGCCGCGTCAGCCGTCATCAGCACGCTCCGATCGTCGGCGTTTCTGCTTATAGACCGAGCCGCCATGCCCCCGCAAAGGGGATTGGAATCGACGCCGCCGTCTCGCAAACAGCCGCCGACTTGGATCTCGAAGAAGGCCAGTTGCAGGGGGGAACAGCAGGATGACTCATGCAATTCCTCACCGGCCGGTCTCGGCTTCCAAGAATATATCGTTTGTCTATTGATCATGTTATGTGTTACTTCAAGGATATACTTATTATTAGGGCATCGTCGTCGAGAAATGAACAATTCCATTGTGGCGACATATCTGGGTAACAATTGATAGATGCGTTATTTTTACCAGGAGAATGCCCTGGACAACCAACAATCGTCGATTCACCAGACCTGGCGAGAATTCTGGATGCGCTTGTCATCGACGGATGGTTCCCGGATGGAAGCGATGCGCTGAGCCAATTGGAACCGCCCTTGACTTCGAATCTGGCGACCGCGAAACACTCAACCCGCCTTTGGAGCCGCCAGCAAAATGACCGTCCGGGTCGCCATCAATGGTTTCGGCCGTATCGGCCGGCTGGTGCTTCGCTCGATTGTCGAGAACGAGCGCGGTGACATTGAGGTCGTCTCAGTCAATGACCTGGGGCCTGTCGAGACCAATGCCCATCTGCTTCGATATGATTCCGTGCACGGACGGTTTCCAGGGCGGGTATCCGTTGGTCCAGAGACGATCGATGTGGGGTTTGGCCCCATTCGGGTTACCGCGTTGAGAGATCCGGCGCACCTTCCTCACCGGGCTCTCGGCGTCGACATCGCTCTCGAATGCACGGGGCTTTTCGCCAGTAGGGACGCGGCCGCCGCCCATCTGGCGGCTGGCGCGAGCAAGGTGCTCGTCTCGGCCCCATGCGACGGCGCCGACAAGACAATCGTCTATGGCGTCAACCACGAAACCCTGACTCCCGGCGATCGGGTCGTATCGAATGGTTCGTGCACGACGAATTGTCTGGGCGTGGTGGCCAAGGTTCTGCTGGATCTTTGTGGCGTGCAGCGAGGGTACATGACGACGATCCATTCCTACACGGGGGATCAGCCGACGCTCGACACTCTACACGGCGACCTCTATCGGGCCCGTGCAGCCGCCATGTCGATGATCCCGACCTCGACGGGCGCCGCCAAAGCCATTGGCCTGGTGTTACCGGAACTGACGGGCAAACTCGACGGCTCGGCGATTCGGGTTCCCACGCCCAATGTCTCGGTCGTCGACCTCAAGGTGGTCCCCGAGCGAGACGTCACTCGTGAGGAGATCAACGAAGCCATGGGTAGGGCGGCCGGCAAAGGCGCTCTGCGCGGTATCCTCGCGGTCACCAGCGACCCGCTCGTCTCCGTCGACCTGAACCACACCGGCGCCTCAGCGACTGTCGCCCTTCCGCACACTCAAGTCGTCGAGGGCAAGCTCGCGCGCGTGCTCGCATGGTACGACAACGAGTGGGGCTTCTCGACACGAATGATCGATACCGCCTTGGCCATGGCGAAGTCACTCTAGCGACCCAACGAACTTGAATTTCCGAACGCTCGATCAGATCGATCCGGACGCAAAGCGCGTTCTGGTGCGAGTGGATTTCAACGTGCCGATGGAGCACGGCGCAGTCAGCGACGACACGCGGCTTCGCGCCGCCGCGTCAACCATCAACCTCCTGCGCGAGAAGGGGGCGAAAGTCATCTTGCTCGCTCACTTCGACAGGCCTCACGGCAAACGTGTGCCCTCGATGAGCCTCGAGCCCCTCGCGGAACCCCTTTCGCGTCTGCTCCGGACCCCTGTCGCGTTCGCAGACGATTGCATCGGCGCCAGCGCCGAGCGGGCCGTTTCCGAAATGGCGCGTGGCGAAGTGCTGTTGCTGGAGAACCTGCGCTTTCATCCGGGTGAGGAAGCAAACGACCCGCTCTTCGCCAAAGCCCTGGCGATGAACGGTGACATTTTCGTCAACGACGCTTTTTCGGCGGCCCACCGTGCTCACGCGTCGACCGAAGGCATCGCGCACCTTCTGCCGGCCTATGCGGGAGAGGCGATGCGGCGGGAGGTTGGGGCTCTAGACGTAGTATTGGGCAATCCAAGGAGGCCTGTGCTCGGTATCGTGGGGGGGTCAAAAATCTCGACCAAGCTCAGCATATTGCGACATCTGATCGCCAGGCTCGACAAACTGGCGATTGGCGGCGGCATGGCGAACACCTTCCTCTTCGCACAAGGCTGGGAGGTTGCCGCTTCCTACTGCGAGAAGAACTTGTCGGATGCGGCAAGGCAACTGATCGGCATGGCCGAAGATGAGAGATGCGAGCTGTTGTTGCCCGTTGATATCGTGGTGGCGGAACGTGCCGCGGCCGGCGTCGCCGCGAGGACGCGAGGGTTGGGGGAGGTCGACGAAGGCGAACGAATCTTAGACGCAGGACCCGAGACCGTGGCGCGTCTCACCTCGGCCATGGACCAGGTGGAGACCCTGGTATGGAACGGGCCGCTGGGAGTCTTCGAGACTCCGCCCTTCGATCGCGGGACCACCGCCGCGGCGCGTCATGCGGCGGCCCTCGTCAGGGCGGGTAAACTGATCGCAGTGGCGGGCGGCGGAGACACGGTTGCGGCTCTGAACAGAGCGGGCGTCGCGCAGGACTTCACATTCGTCTCGACCGCCGGCGGCGCATTCCTCGAGTGGCTGGAGGGCAGGAGCCTGCCAGGATTGGCCGTATTGCAGGCTTGACCCGAAACTTGCAAATCTCGCACACCAACACGAAGGACCAAGTTGCGGCCGCTCGCCAGATTCCCGACGGGCGGGTCGGTCAGTGTAAAGTCAGTGCCTCGGGGTGCTTGCGCCAAAGATCGTCGGTCAGGATGTTGGCGAAGCCCATCCAGCCCAGGTATGGGCCGGCCAGGTTCGCCGATGGGGCCTCAACCTTCCTTGCTTCGAGAGCGTAGGCCGCTGCAGCTCCCAGCGTCGCCGCGGCGGCGGTGATTTGACCACCGGCTCTGCGCGGACCCCAGGCCATGCACGCGGCGTTGAGCCCCTGAATCAGCGTCCATAGTGTCAGAGCGCGCGTGCGAGCCGCGCTGGCCGGCGCCGTCCAGAGCCGAAGGCCGGACAGAGTCAGAGCGAGCAGCACCGGTGGCCAAATCGCGCCCAATAGCGGCCGCGGCGTCTGAAACGCGAACTTGTGCGACGACCCGACCGCGGCAGGCCTGGCGGATTCGGCGGCTCTTTCGTTACGTCGGGCGACAAGCGCCGAGATGACGATCGCCGCCACGCTCAGGGCAGCACCAGCGGCGGCTCGGCGGGCTGCCTCGCCCCCGCCTGAGCGCAAACTGACCCTGGCGTCGTGGACCGGCTCTGCCATGGTGATAGTTCTCCTTAGCCGTGAACATCAACGGCTGCCCCGGCGCCGCGGTTCCGGGCCCCAGGGATCAATGCCGTCGCGTGTCACGCGAGTGCCGCCTCTATTTGATCACGCCGCCTGAACTTTCAGACTTGTCGGCGTTCGCCGCGGCGTGCTTGGAGGCATTCCGCGCCGGTCCCGTGGCCGCGCTACAGATCCGCCTCAAGAACGCGGCGGAAGCCGCTGTCGCCGCGGCGGTCGGGGCTCTGGGGCCAGTGGCGCGCGCACACGGCGTCGCTCTGATACTGAACGATCTCCCGGATCTCGCCGCCAGTTTGGACTGCGACGGCGTCCACATCGGACAGGCGGACAGGCCGTATGAGGAGGCTCGGCGCGCGGTGGGCGCAGATCGGATTGTCGGCGTCACGTGCCACGGCAGCCGACATCTGGCGATGCTCGCCGCGGAGGCGGGCGCCGACTATGTCGCGTTCGGCTCATTTTTTCCCAGCGAAACCAAGCCCACGGCCACTGCGTGCGACCTTCAGATCCTCGAACTCTGGCAGGAGAGCATGCTCTCGCCCTGCGTAGCCATCGGGGGAATCGACGTCGCCAATTGCCGATCGCTCGTAGCAGCGGGAGCGGATTTTCTGGCGGTCTCCGCGGGGGTTTGGGGCTATCCGCAGGGCCCGGCCGCCGCCGTCAGGGCCTTCAACACCGAGATCTTCGAAGGGTTGAAGTCCGCGCGTCAGGCGCCGTCCGTCGTTCTTGCCTTGCCAAGACGCCTCCACTAGGTTCCGCCGCCTTGAATTCAGGCGCTGCTCGAAACCCATGAAGATCAACGGCAATGCAATCAGGGTCGGCAACGTGATTCAGCACGACGGGGGTCTTTGGCTTGCGGTGAAGACCGCACACGTGAAGCCCGGCAAAGGCGGCGCCTTCGCGCAGGTCGAACTGAAGAACCTGATCGACGGGCGTAAACTCAACGAGAGATTCCGCTCTTCCGACACGGTCGAGCGTGTGACGCTTGAACAAAAGGCATTCCAATTTCTCTACGAGCAGGGTGACGCGCTCGTCTTCATGGACCAATCCACCTACGATCAGATCGAACTTCAGAAGGACTTCGTCGGCGGGGACCAGGTTAGGTTTCTCCACGACGGAATGGTCGTCAGCGTGGAGTTTCACGAGGAGCGGCCGATCGGGATCGAGCTTCCCGAGAGCGTCGTGCTGCAAGTCATCGAGACCGAACCCACCGTCAAGGGTCAAACCGCCTCGTCCTCATACAAGCCGGCGAAAGCATCCAACGGCATGAGGATCATGATCCCGCCATATATGGGAGAAGGCGAGCGCATCCTCGTGTCGACCGAGACAGGCGATTATCTGCGTCGGGCCGACTGAGGCGAGTGACGACTCCCAGCGCACTGGTTCGAGTGATGATCGACGCCGCGCGCAAAGCGGGGCGCGCCCTGGCTCGCGACTTCGGGGAGGTCGCTGAACTGCAGGTCTCCCGCAAGGGAGTCGCAGACTACGTCTCCGCGGCCGACCTCAAGGCCGAAGATACTCTGTTCGAAGAGTTGCTGCGCGCCCGCCCCGGATACAATTTCCTCGGCGAAGAACGTGGGTTGGTCGAGGGCACCGACAAGACCCATACCTGGATCGTGGACCCTCTCGACGGCACAACGAATTTCCTCCACGCCATGCCCCATTTCGCCATTAATATCGCGCTCCAGCGGGAGGAGACGATCGTCGCCGGCGTCACCTACAACCCGGCCAACGCCGAGCTTTTCTGGACCGAACGCGGTCGAGGGGCGTTCATGAGCGATCGGCGACTGCGAGTAGCCGCGCGCACGACGCTGGAAGAAGCGGTGTTCGCCACCGGTATCCCGTTCAAGGGCCATGGGCAACACGGCCGATTCCTCAAGGAACTGCACCAGATAAGTCAACGAGTCTCCGGAGTGCGCCGGTTCGGCGCCGCGGCGCTGGACCTCGCCTGGGTGGCTGCGGGCCGATTCGATGGTTTCTGGGAACGGGATCTGAAGCCTTGGGATCTGGCCGCGGGTGTTCTCATGGTTGCCGAAGCGGGGGGACGAATCACCGATGCCGACGGCAGTGAAGATCCGATCGCCAGCGGCTCGGTATGTGCGGCGAACTCGGAACTCCACCCCCTTCTGCTCGAGAGGCTGAGCGCCGCGCGATGAGCCTGGCGGCCACTGCGCTGAACCGCCTCGCCAATGCTCATCTCGCCTCTTTCCCGCCGGACGAGAACCTCTAGTCTGCCGGGATGCGACCCACCCGGAGGGATATCGCGGTGACTCTGGGCGCGATGGTTCTCGCGCCCGCCGCCGCGAGAGCGCAGTCAGAAAGCCCGCTGATCATCGCCGATGGCGGATCGAGCGTCGGCCTACCGGCTCGCGGCCTCGCCAGTTATCAACTGGCCGTCTCTCATGGCGCCGACTTGCTTTGGGTGGAACTGGGGGTCACCTCGGAGGGAACCCTGATCGCTCGACCCGGGAGGGAGCTGGGCGCAACCACGGACGTTGTTCGCCGGCCCGAGTTCGCCGCGCGCCACAAGACCAAGTCCATCGAGGGCGGCCCGGTGACCGGGTGGTTCGCCGAGGACTTCACGCTCGCGGAACTGAAGTCCTTGGGTGGACTCGACGTTGCCGTCGACCGATCGCGCTCTCAAAGGGCGGAGGTCCCCGGCTTCATTCTGACCGTTCAGGAGGTCATCGATGTCGCCCGCGCCGGAAGCATTCGCGCCGGCCGAGTGGTGGGCGTTTATGCAGACATGGCGAACCCTTCGTATTTCGCTTCCATCGATTTGCCGCTCGAGCCGCGTCTGGCGGCCACGATCCGGGCCAACGGATACAATTCCCCCGCCGCCGCACTGTTCGTCAGCGCCTCGGAAGTCGGCGCGCTGGAAACCCTCGCTAAACTCACCCAGGCCAGGAGGGTACAGCGCCTTGAGGCTCTGGGTGGTCCCTACGACACATCCGGCGTCACCTATGCAGAGATGACTCAGGCGCGGGGTCTGGCCGGCGTCCGCGCCTACTCGAGCGCCATAGCTCCAGCGGCCGAGATGCTTCTGGCCGGATCAGGGGGCGCGTTTCCGAGAGCGGCGGCGCCTCTGGTCGTCGCCGCACATGCCACCGGTTTGGCGGTGCATGCCAACCTCGCCGACGACAGGGGAGAGGACCGCCGCATGCTGGAGACACTTTTCCTCGCCGGCGTCGACGGTGTGATCTGTAGAAGGCCCTCGGACGCGGTAACGGCGAGAAAGGAAGCGATGCGTCGGGTCCGCGGCGATAGGTGGTTTTGAGGCGAGATTCATGCGGCCCGAGTTTGAAACTGGAGTTCCGCGAGGCGCGCGTAGAGACCGCCGCGCGCCATCAGTTCGCGATGTGCGCCGATGTCGATGACGCGACCTTCGTCCATCACAACAATCCGGTCCGCGGCGAGCACCGTGGCCAGACGATGGGCTATGATGACGCTCGTGCGCCCGCTGGCCGCCGCGCTCAGCGCGCGCTGGACGAGCTGTTCATTTTCCGCGTCCAAGGCGCTGGTCGCCTCGTCCAGCAACAGGATCGGCGCCGCCCTCACCAGAGCCCGCGCCAAGGCGAGCCGTTGCCGCTCACCGCCGGAGAGGGTCTTGCCTCGTTCACCCAGTGGCGTGTCGAAGCCGCTGGGGAGTGCGAGCAGGAATTGGTTGGCCTGGGCCGCGACTGCCGCGGCGACCAGAGCTTCGCGGGTCGCCCGCTCGTCGCCGAACCGCAGGTTATCGATGGCCGAACCAGAGAACAGCGGCGCGTCTTGCGCAACGACGGCGAGACGGGCTCGGACCTCCCCTGGATCAGCCTGGCGGAGATCGACGCCATCGATGCGCACAGATCCCACCTGCGGGTCATAGAAGCGCAACAGAAGCCGAAAAACCGTGCTCTTGCCGGCTCCCGATGGCCCCACGAGGGCAATGCGTTCTCCAGGTCGGACGTGAAGATCAAAGCCCTTCAGGGCAGGCAGGTCGGGTCGCCCGGGATAGGCGAAGACGACGTTTTCAAACGCCAACTCGCCGCGCGCAGGGGTCGGAAGGGGAACGGGCGACGCGGGCGCGCGAATGTTCGATTTCGCGTTGAGGAGTTCGCCGATCCTTTCCATCGCGCCAGAAGTCTTTTGGACATCGCCCCACGTCTCACCGAGCGAGCCTACGGCGCCCGCTCCGACTACCGAGAGAAAGACGAACTGGAGCAGGGCCCCCGGCGTCATCGTATGGTCGACGAACGCCGCGATCGAGGCTCGCCAGAGGACACTGCCTACAGCCCCGCCGATCAGGAGCATGACCAATGCCGTCATGATCGCCCGGGCGCTCACCCGCGCCATCGAGGCGCGGTAGGCCTCCTCGACTGCGCCCTTGAACCTGGCTGCCGCCGACCGCTCCCGTCCGAAGGCCTGAACCGTATCCAGCGCCTCCAGAGTCTCACCGGCATATCCCATGGCTTTGGCGAAGCGCTCCTGAGCTCGGGCGGAGAGACGACGTACTCTCCGTCCAAACATGATGAGCGGAGCCATCGTGAAGGCGGCAAGCAGCGCGACGAGCGCTGTGAAGCCGGGGTCGACAATCGCAAGGACGAGGAGCGCGCCGGCGGCGGTCAGGAGATTGCGCAGGGCCACGGAAACCGACGAGCCGACCATGCTTTCGACGATGGTCAGATCGGTCGTAAGTCGGGAGATCACTTCGCCGGTGCGAATGTCGAGGAAGTAGGCCTGATCGAGGCCCACCACATTGGCGTAGACAGCGCCCCGAAGATCAGCAGTCACGCGCTCGCCGAGCTTGCTGATGAAGAAGAACCGCCCGGCGGTGGCGAACGCCAGGACGACGACCACCGCCGCCATGAGCAGGAACGCGCGATCGATCGCGCCGGCGGTGTGCGAGGCCAAGGCGATGTCGGCAAGCGCCCTGGCCGCAAAACTGAAGCTCAAGGCTGAGGCCGTGGATACGACCAGGAACACCCCGGCGAGGGCGGCGTCGGTCCAATGGGCTCTGACGAATGGCCAAAGGACCCCGAGCGGCTTCAGATCACGTCGACCTGCGCGCGGGGTGGCCCCGGCTTCGCCGCGCCGGGTGGGTCCGGCGCCCGCTCCTGACCGCCGCTCGACCTGGAGCGCGGCGTCGCTGCTCATGCTCAACCCTTGCCTACGTCAGTTACGCTCGTGTATAGGCGCGCCTTGCAAAAACCGCGGTCGCCGCGCGGGTTTCCCGGCGCTTCCGACACTCAATTCGCCTCGAGCACGACATGAAACAAGACGCCCATCCCGACTATCACTTCATCACGGTGACCATGACAGACGGGACGACCTATCAGACCCGGTCGACTTACGGCAAGGAAGGGGCGTCGCTGCAGCTTGATATAGATCCGAAGACCCATCCTGCCTGGACAGGCGGTAACCAGCACCTGCTCGACCGCGGCGGCCGGGTGTCGCGATTCGCCGCGAAATATGGCGGATTCCTGAAGACCTAGGCGCTCACCAGGGGTTTCTCGACCCCCTGCGCGCAGCTTGACAGGCTTCCCCATCGGACGGACCGCTGGACGCCCATGACCGCCGTCCCAGTTTTCCTCGCGCGCCCTGGCCGGGCGATGGTCATCCGCATCGCGGGGACATACCTGAGGCCGCGCTGGAAAGCGCTGGCCGTGTCGATCGGTTGCGCCGTCACATTCGCCGCACTCTCGGGCCTGCTGCTCAAGCTGCTCCAGCCGGCGGTCAACGATCTCGTCGTGCACCCCAAGGCGGACGCCTTGGCCAGGATACCGATCCTCATCGTCGCCCTCGCGCTGGGACGGGCTTTGGCCCAGGCGCTGCAGGCCATCCTGGTCAACCGCATCGGCAACGGCATTGTCGGAGACATCCAGGTCGAGCTGTTCGGCAAGCTGGTCCAGGCCGATCTCGCACGCCTGCGCGCCTCCCATTCGGGGGGCTTCGTATCCTCGGTGCTCTATGACGCCGGTCTGATCCGCGAAGCCGCCACCAGCGGCGCGGTCAGCTTTGTTCAACAGTCCTTGATGCTCGTCGCCGCAGCCATCGTCATGGCGCTCACGGACTGGAAGCTGGGTGCGTTCGTTCTGGTCATCGCCCCGGTGGCGGCGCTGATGTTTCGCTACTTCTCTCGTCTGACGAACAAGGCCGCGAAGGGCGCCATGGCGGCCACGTCCTCGCTCGCCGCGGCGATCATGGAAAGCCTGGATGGCGTGCGGCTGATCAAGATGGAGAACCGCGAGGCCTATGAGCAGCGGCGCGTGGCCGCTGTGATCGCCAGGCGGCAAGGGCATATCCTCACTGGCGACAACGCCAGAGCAGCGGCCGCGCCGGTCTCCGAAGCCCTGATGATGATCGTGGCGGCGGGCGTGCTGACGTACGAGGGCTGGCAGGCAATCCACTCCCGGCCCAACGTCGGCGGCTTCCTGGCGTTTTTTGCCGCACTGCTCACCTCGGGGCAGTCGCTTCGCCAGCTGGCGAACCTCCTCACGGTCTTGAGCCAGGGCGCCGCTGCAGGCGCCCGTCTCTTCGAAGCGCTCGATGTGGCGCCCGAGGTAGTTGATCGGCCGGGCGCTGTCGCCCTGGCGAGCGGCGAGATGACGGTGCGGCTGGAAAACGTGTCGTTCGCCTATGGCGCCCAAGGGCCCGTGCTGGATCAGGTCTCCCTGGAGGCTCGACGCGGAGAGATCGTCGCGCTCGTCGGTCCTTCCGGTGCGGGAAAGACGACCGTGCTCAATCTGATCCCGCGCTTCTATGACGTCACGGCAGGGCGGGTGACCATTGATTCGCTCGACACCAGGGACATGACGCTTGCTTCGCTACGGGGGAGAATCGCCCTCGTGACCCAGGAGCCATTCCTCTTCGACGACACCGTGGCCGCAAACATCGCCTATGCCAGGGAGGGCGCGAGCGCCGAGGAGGTCGAGGCGGCGGCCAGGGCCGCGGCCGCGCACGAGTTCATCGCGCGGCTGCCGCAGGGCTATGGAACGATCGTCGGCGAGGCAGGCGCTCGCCTCTCAGGCGGCCAAAGGCAGCGGATCGCGATCGCGCGCGCCTTCCTGAAGGACGCTCCCATCGTCCTTCTCGACGAGGCCACCAGCGCCCTGGATAGCGAGAGCGAGGCGCTCGTGCGGGCGGCGCTGGACCGCCTTATGGCGGGCCGGGTGACGATCCTCATCGCCCATCGACTCTCGACCGTGCGCGCCGCGCACCGCATCTACGTACTCGATGAAGGCAGGATCGTGGAGACCGGCGCTCACCTGGGCCTTATGGCCAAGGATGGGCTCTACGCGAGGCTGGCCCGCGCCCAGGATCTCGATCACGCGCCGGCGGCCGCCGAGTGAAGGCTCTCTTTCGTTCGCAGGCGGTCCAATCGCTCCTCACGAACGCCATCGTCGCCTACGAGCGTCTGCTGATCGCCACCATCACCTGGAAGTTCGACAACCGCGAGGTGGTCGAGGAGACGGTAGCCTCGCCGTCGGGCGCCATCGTCCTGTTCTGGCATGGCAGGATTGGCGCCGCCATCGCATGCGTGAAAGTTCTCCATAACAAACCCCGGCGGGTGATGATTTCGCTGTCCCGCGACGGCGCTTTCATCAGCTCGGCGGCGGTGCGCCTGGGGGTGCCTGTCATCAGGGGTTCGACCGCAAAGGGCCTGCTGGTCGACGCGAAATCTGGCGGCGCGGCCTTCCGCGAGGCCGTGGAGAGCCTCAGGGCAGGCGAGCTGATGTTGCTGACGCCGGACGGGCCCCGCGGACCGCGCGAAGTCATTTCGATGGGGTCGGTGCGGATCGCTGCGGCCGCGGCTGTCCCGGTTCTGCTGGCAGGATTTGCCGCCGAGCCCTCGCTACGGACCAAAAGCTGGGATCGGGCGCGGATCCCGCTTCCCTTCGCCAAGGGCCGGGTAGTTGTCGCCGGCCCATTGACGGTCCCCGCCACTGCCACGCAGAAGGACCTTGAAAACATACGGGCGGATTGGCAGAGGCGCCTGCGAGAGGCGCAGGACCGCGCCGACGCCCGGCCCTCGCCAGCTTCGCCGAGCTTGAAACTCTACCGCCTGGCGGCGCGAGCCGCCTCCCCGCTCCTGCCCGCGCTGCTTGCCTGCCGAGCGATCGCGGGCAAGGAGGATGCAACGAGGCGCGACGAGCGCCTCGGCCGCCCCAGCCGAACGCGGCCGGCGGGAAGGCTCGTTTGGCTGCATGGCGCGAGCATAGGCGAAAGCCTTTGCCTGTTGCCACTCATCGAGGCTCTGGCCGTCGCGGCGCCCGATCATGTCCTGCTGGCGACGAGCGGCACCAAAGCTTCCGCCGAACTCCTCGCTCGACGACTGCCGCCAAGCGCCATTCACCAATACGCGCCGCTCGACACTCCCTCCGCCGTTGGCGGGTTCATGGCGCACTGGAGACCCAGCCTGGCGGTCTTCGCCGAGAGCGAACTGTGGCCGAACCAGCTGTTTTGCGCAAAGGCGCACGGCGCGAAGCTCGCGCTCGTCTCGGCGCGAATCTCCGCGAAGAGCTACGCGCGATGGCGAAAAGTTCCTGCCGCTGCGAGAACAGTCCTGGCCGACTTCGACCTGATCCTCGCCCGCGACGAGCAGCAGGCGGATCTTTTTCGCCGCCTGGGCGGACGCGTCGACGCCGTCGCCGACCTGAAGTTCGCGGCGCGGCCGTTGCCCTGCGACGAAGGGGAACTCGTACGCCTGAGCGAGTTGATCGGAGATAGAGCGATCGTTCTTGCGGCGAGCACGCACTCGGGCGAGGAGGCGATGATTTTTCGCAGCTGGGCCGCCGCCGGGCGGGATCACCGCGCAAGGTCCCTGCTGGTGATCGCGCCTCGCCATGCCTCCCGAGGTCCAGAAGTCAGACGCGACGCGATTCGCGCCGGCCTGCGGGCCGGGCTGCGGAGCGAGCGATCACCGATCGATACGCTCGACGTCTATGTCGCGGACACCGTCGGCGAGCTCGGCCTGCTCTATCGCCTGTGCGTCGTGGCGTTCATCGGCAACAGCCTCATCTGGAATGGCGCTGGTCACAATCCGCTGGAGCCCGCGCGCCTTGGCTGTCCCTTCCTCTGCGGTCCGCATTTTCACGACTGGCCGATATTTCGCCAACTGCAGGACCGCGGGGCGACCCGATTTGTGGCCAATGGGGATGAATTGGTCGCGGCCGCCGCTCAGGGCCTCGATTGTCCGCAAACGCTGGCGCCCATGGCCGACAAGGCGCGCCGATTCGTGCTGGAGCACGAGTTCGAGGCGCGTGCTGGGATCGCCATGGTCGTGGGACTCCTGGATCGGTGAGAATTCGCACGCCGCGCTGGTGGTACTTTCGCGGCCGGCCGGCGCCGGTCACTCGCGCGCTCCTGTGGCCGCTCTCCCTTCTCTGGGCGGCGGGAACCGCGCGTCGGATCGCGCGCGCCCGCCCCAGCGATGCGGGCGTCCCGGTCATATGCGTCGGCAACCTGACCGTGGGCGGGTCGGGGAAAACCCCCGTGGCCAGGGAAGTCGCACGTCTCCTGAGAGTGGCGGGACTGGAGACGCACGTCCTCGCGCGTGGCTATGGGGGGCGTATGGCCGGCCCGGTGCGGGTCGATCCGCTGCTTCACACCGCGCGGGACGTGGGTGACGAGCCGTTGATGATGGCTGGCGATGGACCGGTATGGGTCGCCCGCGATCGCGCCGACGGCGCCATGACGGCGGTCGAGGCCGGCGCCCAAGTGGTCGTGATGGACGATGGTCACCAGAACCCTGACGTGAAGAAATGGCTGTCTTTGGTGGTGGTGGATGGCGAGACGCGTGGCCAGGAATGGCCCTTTGGAGACGGCTCGGTTTTTCCCTCGGGACCCCTTCGAGAACCCCTGGCTCGCGGTCTGGTCCGCGCCGACGCGGTGGTTGTCCTGCTCCCAGCGGATATCCCGGAGGTGGATCCCGCCCTGCGCGACGCGCTGGATGGGAAGAAAGTTCTCGTCGCGCACCTGGTGCCAACATGCTCGCCGCCCGCCGGGCCGCTGCTTGGCTTCGCCGGCATCGCCAAACCCTGGAGGATGGAGCGAGCAATCCAAGCCGCAGGCGGAGCGCTTGCTGATTTCGCGCCCTTCCCCGATCACGCGGCGATCTCGGATTCCAGCCTGGGCTTCCTGGCCAGACGCGCCGGTGAGCTCGGGGCGGTCCTCGTCACCAGCGAAAAGGACTGGGCGCGCCTTTCTCCGGCGTGGCGCACGAGAGTGCAGGCTTGGCCCGTGCGAGTCCGCTTCGAGGATGAGGGCGCGCTGATGGATTTGCTGCGCGATCTGTGGGAGCGAGACCTCAGGCCCCCGCCATGAGCGCGAACTTCCAGGCCGCATCGCCGAGTGCGGGAACACGCGAGGCCATGGCCGCTGCCTGCGGGCTGTTGGCGGTGCCGTCGCGCACCCGCCCGACGATGCCCTGGATGATACCAGCCAGCCGAAAGGCGTTGTAGGCGAAATACCAGTTGAGATCGGGAAGTCCGTCGCGCCCCGTCAGCCGGCAGTATTCGGCGACATATTCCTCCTTGGTGGGGATGCCGTGGGCCTCCAGATCAGGGATCGCCGCGATCGATCCGTTCACCCATTGCATCAGCACATAGCTGAAGTCCGCAAGCGGATTGCCCAGGGTGGAGAGTTCCCAGTCCAGCACAGCGGCCACCCGCGGCTCGGTCGGGTGCATCACCATGTTGTCCAGGCGGTAGTCGGCGTGGACGATGGTGGTCTGGTCGTCCGCAGGAACCGTCCGCGGCAGCCAGTCGATGAGGCGTTCCACGCTCTCGATCCTCTGGGTCTCCGAGGCCTTGTACTGTTTGGTCCAGCGGTCGATTTGCCGGGCCATGTAGTTGCCGGGCCGGCCGAAGTCTTCCAGTCCGATGGCGCGGTAGTCGGTGTTGTGCAGATCGGCCAAGGTCTTGAGGGCCGCCATGTGGATCGCGTGGCGCTCCGGCGGCGCGTATGCGGGAAGGGACTGGTCCCAGAGCACCCGGCCTTCCACCATGTCCATGACATAGAACATCGTCCCTATGAGCGAGTCGTCGGCGCACAGGCCGTAGGGCCGCGGCACGGGAAAACCGGTGGGGTGCAATGCGGAGATGACGCGGAACTCGCGGTCGACCGCGTGGGCGGAAGGCAGCAGCCTGCCGGGCGGCTTTCGCCGCATCACGTAGGTCTTGGACTGGCTGATGAGCTGGTAGGTCGGATTGGACTGGCCGCCCTTGAACTGCCGCACCTCCAACGGCCCCGAAAATCCGCGCACGTTGGCAGCCATCCATCGCGTCAGGGCGGCTTCGTCGAAGCGGTGAGTATCGGCAACCGGCTTGGTGCCGGTGTTCAAAGCTTCTCTCGCCCGCTCGGCGGAGGCGTCTTGTTCGGCCATGGCGCTCCTCGCGGGCTTTTGCCGGATGTCACTCTAGTCAGCCGCGGTGACAGGCGCCAAGCCGCTTCCGTCTCATCGAGCCTGCAGAGCGCGCCAACCGATGTCGGTGCGGTGGAAGCCGCCCTTCCAATCGATTCTGTCGATCGCCGCATAGGCCCGTTCGCGAGCGATCCGCAGGTTCGCACCGCGCGCGCAAACGTTCAGCACCCTTCCCCCCGCCGCGACCAGAGCCCCGTCCGCCCGGCGCGCCACGCCAGCGTGAAAGACCATGACGTCGTCGCCGAGGTCCGCCTCGGCGCCGCGGATCACCGTCCCGGTCCGCGGCGCGCCGGGATAGCCGTTTGCGGCGAGTACGACGCAAATCGCCGCCTCTTCACGCCACCTGGGAGGTTCGAGCTCGGCTAGACCACCTCTTGCAGCCGCCATCAGGTAGGGAACGATGTCGCTTCGCAGGCGCAACATCAGCACCTGGCACTCCGGATCTCCGAAGCGCGCGTTGAACTCCACCAGCTTCGGCCCTTCGGTGGTCAGCATCAGCCCGGCAAAGAGCGCGCCGCGATACGGCGCGCCTTCCGCCGCCAGCGCATCGAGGGCCGGCGCGAGGATCTCGCGCTCCGCCGTGGCGGCCAGGGCGGTGGTGAGCACCGGCGCGGGCGAGAAAGCCCCCATGCCCCCCGTGTTCGGCCCCTCGTCGCCGTCGAAGGCGCGCTTGTGATCCTGGGCGACGCCGAACGCCATAACCGTGCGCCCGTCGCAGAGCGCGAACTGCGAGACCTCCTCGCCTTCCATGAAAGCCTCGATCACCACCCTGGACCCTCCGCGGCTCATGAGGGTGTCGATCGCGACCTCCGCGGTGGCGACGGTAGGGGCTATGACCACGCCCTTGCCGGCGGTCAGTCCATCGGCCTTGACCACGTAGGGGGGCGTTCCGCTCCGCAGATGAGCCTTGGCCGCCCCCCGGTCCTCGAACACGGCGAACGGAGCGGTCGGCAATCCGTGGCGAGCGGCGAACGCCTTCATGAACGCCTTGGAGGTCTCGATCCTGGCCGCCCTCGCGGAGGCGCCGAAGCATGGCACGCCGTCCCGTTCCAGCCGATCGGCGAGGCCCGCCTCCAGGGCCGCTTCCGGCCCCACCACCACCAGATCGGCCGCCATTTCGCGCGTCAGGCCGGCCAGCCCCTCGACGTCGGCGACTTCGAACGACCTGGTTTCGCAAAGCGCGGCGATGCCCGGGTTGCCTGGGGCGCACACCAGGCGTTTGACCAGCGGCGAAGCTGAGATCTTCCACGCCAAGGCGTGTTCGCGGCCGCCGGCGCCCACCAGCAGGATGTTCATGCCTTCGCCTTGACGCGAACGCCGTCAGACGGTCAAGAGGCCGCCATCCACCGGCGCGCCTTGGCGGCGTGGTGACCTCGAGAACGACGCCTTTCGGATCCTCGAAATAGAGCGAATGACGCTCGCCGTGATCCTCCTCCCAGAAGGAGACCCCCGCGGCCGCAAGCCTTGCCGCACCGCCGACTGCGCCGCGACCAGCGCCAACTCTCCCCCCCTTCCAGAGCAAAGATCATCATCAGCCAGGGCCTGCCGCCCCAGTCGGGGCCCTCCAACGACTCGACAAGCGGGAGCTCGAGCACGTCTGCGTAGAAATCGAGGCTCGCCGCCGCGGCCCAGACGGGAAACACCACATGGTCGGCTCGCAGCATCCTCGCCCCGGCAGAGACGACTTTCGGTTGCGGCGAGACTAGGACAACCCGCAAGCCGCCGCACGGCGGCACGGCGGCACGGCGACTGTGTCCCTTGCGCGACAATCCAGGCGCGCGCGGGCGCTTGCCTTGAAACGCGCCCAATTGCGGTCGTATTAAGCAGGCCCGATCCGCTTTTCGAATCCCGCGAGTGAGATTCCAGCTTCATGCAGCGTAAGTTTCTCGCGGTCGCCGTCGCCCTTGGGCCACTCCTGGGTCTGGGCGTCGGCCAAGTCGCGGCCCAGACCACGATCAGCGGCGCGACGAGCACGCCCGTCGCCACGTCCACCGCGAATGGCGGCGCGCCGTCCGACGTCATCATCGCCAGCGGCGGATCGATCACGCCCACGGCGCCTGGAGCGGCGGTGACCTTGGACAGCAATAACTCTGTCACCAATCAGGGTGCGATCGCCTTCAAGGATGTCAGCGGCGTCGTCGGGATTCTCGTCGATGGCGGTTTCACCGGCCAGGTCGTGAACACAGGCACGATCAGCCTGTCGGAATCCTATGTCGCCGCGACCGACTCCAACAACGATGGCCTGCTGACTGGGCCGTTCGCCCAGGGCGACAACCGGATCGGCATCGAAGTCACCGGCGCGGCGCCCTTCAACGGATCGATCATCTCCGCTGGCCCGATCACCATCCAGGGCAACACTTCGCAAGGGATCGATCTCCAGGCGGCGATTACCGGCTCGCTGACGATGCTGCAGGTCACTCCATCGACCACCGCCGGCGTCGCCGCGACCGTCGCCAATGGCGCGATCACCATCACCGGCGACAACGCGATCGGCCTCAATGTCGCTCCCGGCGCCGGCGTGGGCGGCGATGTGCGCATCACCAGCATCACCGTCACCGGCGTCGGCGCCCAGGCTGCGGTGATCGACGGCCCGGTGGGCGGCACCGTCAACATCTCTGGACAACTCAGCGCCACCGGCTACCGCAGCACCTCGCGCCAGACGATCCCCAGCATCTCCTCGCTCTACACCCTCGACGAACTCCAGCAGGGAGGGCCGACGCTCACCATCGGGGCCAATGTGGCCAAGGGGGTGATCATCAGCGCTCCGCCCTTTCCGCTCAGCACCGTGGTCGGCGCCGACGTCGACGGCGACGGCGTGCCGGACGCCAGCCAGGGCACCGGTTCAGTGGTTCAGTTCGGGTCCGCCCCGGCGCTTCTGATCGGCGCCGCCGGCGGCGTCGAACTGGGCGTCCACGACCCGGCCTTGAACCCCTATGGCCTGATCATCGACGGCGCCGTCAGCGCCAACGGCCTTTTCGATCCACTGACCTCGCCCAACCTTCCCGGCGTGGTCGCGGCCACGGCGGTGCAGATCGGCGTCGCCAACGGCGGCCCGGTCATCATCGACGGCGGCTTCCACATCACCGGATCGGTTTTCGCCAACTCCTATCAGGCGAACGCCACCGCCATCCACATCGGCGCCGGCGCCACGGTCCCGATGATCGTCAACGACGGGTCGATCAGCGCCGCCTCCCAACAGGTCAACAGCACTGTCGCCGGCGCGACGGGGGCGCCGCTGCCGGTGGTCGTCACCGGCATAGCCATCGACAAGGGCGCCTCGGTCGGCGCCATCAGCAACAGCAACTCGATCACCGCCGGCATCGGCGGAACATCGGGGGTCGGCGGCGCGGCCGTAGCGATCATCGACCGCTCCGGAACGGTCGCCAGCATCGCCAACAGCGGCGTCATCTCGGCGGTGCTCAATCAGACCGTCGTAGCCACTCCGATGCCCGGCACGGTGACCGCCATCGATATCTCCGCCGGCACGGGGCCGCAGTCGATCACCCAGTCCCTTTCGCCGGCCGCCGTCGCGGCCACCGTCTACAATTCCGCCGCGACCTACGCCGCCGGCGCCCTGGTCACCGAGAGCACCATCGGCACGGTGAACAACGCGAACGTCACGGTCACCAATGTGTACGAAGCGACCACCGCCATTGCCGCGGGACAGGATCCGGTGAGCAACCCGACCCTTTGGAAAGCCATCGGCACCGGCAACCCCAGCATCATGGGGGACGTGCGCTTCGGCTCTGGCGGCTCGACCTTCACGGTCACCGCCGGAACCGTGAGCAGCGGGGTCATCGACATGGGCGCCGGAACCGACACTCTCACCGTGAATGGAACGCCGACGACCTCGGTGAACGGCGTCGTCATCGGCGGCACCAGCGTGGCCGGCTCGGTGCAGCTGGGCCCCGGCAATTCCGGCCAGATCAGCCTCAACGTTCTCAGCGGGACTCTCAGCGACACCAACCCCATCGCGGTCAGGGCCGGCTCGATCAACGTCGGCGCGAACGGCGTGCTGCTGGTCTCCGCCGACCCGGCGCACGGGACCAATACCGATTTCATCGCCAGCGGCGCGTCCAGCTTCGCAAATGGCGCTCAGCTGGGCCTCACCCTGCAGAGCCTGCAGGCGGCGCCTGTCCAGACCTATGTCATCGTCCAGACAACCGGCGCCGGTACGCTCAGCGCCGGAACCTTCGGCTCGGGGGCGCTCAACAACGCGCCTTACCTCTACATCGCCAACCCCTCCTTCGCGCCATCGACGGTCCCCGGGACTCCCAGCGAGGTGCTGCTCACGGTCACCCGGCGCACGCCGGCGCAGCTGGGCTTCAACAAGGCCGAGACCAGCGCCTTCGACGCTGTGCTCACCGCCCTGCCAGGGAACGCCGGCATCCAGCAGACGATCCTCGACCAGACCACCCAGGCGGGCCTCAAGAGCAACTACGATCAGCTCCTGCCCGACCAGGGCCAGGGCATCTTCGAGGCCCTCGACTCCGCGGCCCAGGCCATTTCCAGCATGACCGCGGCCCGTCCGGACGCCGGCACCCCGGTCGCCGCCGACTCAAGTCTGTGGCTGCAGGAGGTGAATCAGCGGATCGACCGCCGCGGCGTCGACTCGGTGGGTTCGAACGCCAAGCTGCTGGGTCTGGTCGGCGGCTACGAGCGGCTCGGCGTGGCCGGCGGCGCGGTAGGGCTGACCTTGTCCTACTTCAACGCCCAGGAATCGGATTCCGGCGCGGCGGTCGGCCAGCATGTTGTCGCCTCGATGTTCGAGGCGGGCGCCTATTACCGCCGGGCGATGGGCCCGCTGACGTTCACCGCGCGCGGTGCGGGCGGATTCGGCTGGTTCTCCGACACCCGGCGCTTCGTCGCCCCGGAGGTCGTCGACACCGCCACTTCCGCCTGGCACGGCGAGTTCGCCGAGGCCCACGCCGGCCTCGCCTACGAACAGAAGCTGTTCGGCCGCTATTACGCCCGCCCGGAAATCTCTGCCGACTACCTCTACCTGACCGAAGGCGCCCACGCCGAGAACGGCGGCGGCCCCGGCTTCGATCTCAACATCGCCTCCCGCGCCAGCTGGCGCGGCAGCGCTCAGGCGATCCTCGTTCTTGGAGCTCAGTACGGGACGACCTCCTGGCTCCGGCCAGAGATCCGCGTCGGCTGGCGCGAGATCCTCTCGGGCCAGGTCGGCGACACCGTCGCCAGTTTCGATGGCGGCAGCCCCTTTGCGCTCAGCGCCGACCAATCGACCGGCGGCTGGGCCACGGTCGGATTCTCGATCAAGGGCGGCACCGCCTATTCCTACGTCGCCCTGGAGGGAGACCTCGACTACCGCCCCGGCGAAGAGCGCTACGACCTGCGGATCGCCGGCCGATCCGCCTTCTAGAGCGGCGCGCTTCAAAGGAGAGCCGATGAACCCTCTGCTGGTGAACGCCGTGGGCGTGGGCGCGGCGGTGTGCTCGATGACCAGCTTCGCGCCGCAACTGGTGAAGATCTGGCGCGAACGCGATGCCTCCCAGGTGTCACTTCGCATGTATCTGGTGACCGTGACCGGCTTTGCCCTGTGGACCGCCTACGGGGCCTTCATCGGTCGGTGGCCGCTGGTCGCCTCCAACATCGTCTGCCTGATGATGTCCGGGGCGGTGCTCGTGCTGAAGCTCAGGTTCGATCGCGCCGCCGCGAAGTGAGGCCAGCCTCGGGGCCGCGCCACTCCCCTTGTCTCTTCACCGCCGGTTCAGCCATTGCTGCTAGGCGCAGGGCGGGTCGGCGAATTCCGCGCCCGCGAGGAGAATAGTCTCGATGCAGGCCGGGAAACCGCCGGCGCGCGTCCGCATTCTGGGCGGCGAGGTCGATCTCGTCACGCCGGCGCAAATGCTCGGCCGCGTCGAGAGCGCGGTGGGGTCGGGCCGGGCCGCGGTGATCGCCAACCACAACGCCCACAGCCTCTATCTCCTGCGCGGCGACAAAGGGTTGCGCGCCTTCTTCGCCGGCGCGGACCTCGTTCAGATCGATTCCGTTCCAGTGATCGCCTGGGGGGCTCTGCTGGGACTGGGCCTCGCCAGGCGGCACCGCTCGACCTATCTCGACTGGCGCGAGGAATTCTGGCGACGCGCCGACCGCCGCGGCTGGCGGGTCTTCTACCTTGGCGGCGCCCCTGGCGTCGCCGAGCGCGCGTGCGCCCGGGTGGGCCGCGCGTGGCCGAACGCCGTCCTCGCCTGCCATGACGGCTTCTTTGATCCCGCGCCCGCCTCTGCCGGCAATCGCGCAGCGCTCGCGGCCATAGCCGCCTTCGCCCCGGACGTCCTGATGGTCGGCATGGGGATGCCCCGGCAGGAGCACTGGATCGCCGACAACCGCGCGGCGCTTGGGCCAGCGGTGATCCTACCCGTTGGCGCCGCCTTCGACTACGAGGCCGGCGTTCAGCAGACGCCGCCGCGCTGGAGCGGTCGCTTCGGCGTCGAATGGCTGTTCCGCCTGGCGGCCGACCCGAGGCGGTTGGCGAAGCGCTACCTGATCGAGCCGTGGCTGCTCCTTCCGCTCGCCTTCGCCGACCTCGCGGCCGCCCGCCGCCGCCTGACGAGCCCGGGATCCGCGGGCCGACGCGGCGCCTCCGCGCCCGCCCCTTGACGCTCGCGGGTTGAGCCGGTCTCTTGACGAGGCTCCCCATTTTGCACGCACACGGAAACGCAGATTCGATGGCCAGCTTGAATGTTCGCTCCGCCGCCGGCGGTTTGGCGCTCGCCCTTCTCGCCGCCGGCGCCCTCGCCGCCGGCCTCTCGGGAGCGGCGGGCGCCAAGGACCGCCAGGCCCACATGAAAGCTCTTGGGGCCGCCGCCAAGGCTCTGGGCGAACAGATGCATGCCGGCGCCCCCGACAAGGCGGCGGTCAAGCTTCAGTCCGACCGGATCGAGGCCGCCGCCAAAGCGTTGCCGACCTGGTTTCCCCCCGGCAGCGGGCCGGAATCGGGGGTCAAGACCCGCGCCCTGCCGGCGATCTGGAGGGACGCTCCAGGCTTCGCCGCGGCCGGCCAGCGCTTCGCCCAGCAGGCCGCCAAGCTCGGCGCCGCGGCCGACGCCGGAGACCTCGCCGCGGTGGGCGGCCAGATGTCCGCGGTCGGCGGCGCCTGCAAGGGTTGCCACGACAAGTTCCGGGGCCCGGAGACGAAATAGGCGCGGCGGACGGCCTCGTATGGAGTGGCGGCGCGGGCGGCGAGAATGACCGAGGGCCGTGCGAGTTCCGACCAGCCGGTGCACGGCCCCGCGGCGGCGCGCCGGAGCATGCTTCTCTGGGATCTGCCCACCCGGATCGTCCATTGGCTGATCGCCCTGCTCGCGCCGTTCTCCTGGTGGTCGGCGAGCCATGACCACCTGCCCTGGCACCGCCTCTCGGGCTACACGGTCCTGGGTCTGCTGGTCTTTCGCCTGATCTGGGGCTTCGCCGGCGGCGGCGGCGCCAGGTTCGCCGGCTTCCTTCGCGGGCCACGCGAGGTTCTCGCCTATCTGCGCGGTCGCCGCGCGGCCTTCCTCGGCCACAATCCCCTGGGAGGCTGGAGCGTCGCGGCGATGCTCGCGGCGCTCGTCCTGCAGGTGGGCCTTGGCCTCTTCAGCGTTGATGAGGACGGCCTCGAGGCTGGGCCGCTGGCGAGGTTCGTCACCTTCGCCGCCGGCCGCGCAATCGCCAGGATTCACCACCTGACTTTCTGGCTTCTGGTCGGCCTCGTCGCCCTGCACCTGGCGGCGATCGGCTTCTATGAACTCCGCGGCGCCCGGATTACCCTTCCCATGATCACCGGGCGCGCGTTGCTGGCGGAGGGATCGTCGCCGCCGCGCCCGGCGCGCCTGGCGAGCTTCCTGCTCGCCGCCGCCGTGGCCCTGGCCGTCGCCTGGTTCGTCGCCCATGGGCTGCGGCTGCGCCCCGGGACCGCGATCTGAGACGCCGCTAGGCGTGGAGCGCGTCCAGCGCGTCCATGAGTTCGCGGGACTTCACCGCGTCCAACTTGCGCGCGAAGAGGGCGGCGCTGGCCAGCAGGGCCGGCAGATCGCCGATCCCCAGCGTGACCGGGGCCTGCCGTCGCGGCGCCCGCCAATCCACATAATGTGCGCCTTGGACGAAGCTTTCGCCCGCGGGGCGCGGCAGGCGAGTGAAGTCGCGGTCGATGTGACCTCGCCGCTGCGAAGCCTCCAGCACGGTCTGGAAAACCATTTCGTCGGGTACGCGGGCGTGGCGGAACCAGGGAATGGAGGAATCCGGCGCGTCCCACGCCTGGAGGAATTCCGCGACGGCGGCGCGGGTCAGGCACCACCACGCCGGACCCTGGTAGATGCTGAGGCCCGCCGGCCACTTGCGTCGCGTGGCGCGCTCGAACAGGCGAGCGCCCAGGCGAATGATCGGCACGCCGGTGCGCGAGTTGAGGCTGGCGCAGTCGCCCAGAACAGTTGGTTCGCGCAGCGATCGAACGGCCCTCCGCCATGCTCGACCAGTTTGCGATCGATCTGGATCAATTCGCGGTCGGCCTCCAGGGCCCGGCCGATCTCTTCGATCGGCTTGATCGGATAGTCGGCGCCAGAGAGCAGGAAGAACCGCTCGAATCCCACCGGATCGTCGAAAGCCCGGGTGAGCAGCCGGTGGGTCGCCTCCACCATGGTGAAGCCGCACCAGTGCACGGCCTGGCGGCTGTCGTCCTCGAGAAAGGTGTGGCCGGCGCCTTGGCCGACCGCCGCCGCGAAGGGCTGGAGCGGCGCCCTGGCATCGAGGTGGATGAAGGTGTGCGCGTCCGGCGCCGCAAGGCGCGCCACCAGGCGGCCGAGCGCTTCGGGCTGTCGGTGGGCCACGACCAGGAACGCCGTGCGCTTCAAGGCTGAGTTCTCCAAAGCCGACCGGGCCGCGCCGCGCGGCGTCGGTCCGGGTTCCCATGCCGGCAAATGAACCACGCGGCCTCAGCCATGGACCGCGTCCAGCGCATCCATGAGCCCGGCGGACTGCACCAGGTCGAGCTTGCGGGCGAACAGCGCCTCGCTGGCGAGCAGCGCCGGCAGGTCGCCCAGCCGCAGGGTCACTGGGGCCTTTCTTCGCGGGGCGCGCCAGTCGACGTAGTGGGCGCCCTGAACGAAGTCCTCGCCCGGCGGACGCTCGACGCGGGTGAAGTCGCGCTTGATGTGGTCTCGGCGCGCCGAAGCGGCGAGAACGGTCTGGAAGACCATTTCGGCGGGCGACCTGCTCAGTCGGAACCAGGGGATGTAGGAATCCGGCTCGTCCCAGACGTCCAGAAACGCCGAGACCGCGTCGCGGGTCAGGCACCACCACGACGGTCCCTGGTAGATGCGAAGGCCGGCCGGCCACCTACGACGCGTAGCGCGCTCAAAAAAGCGCGCGGCGTTGCGCAGCACGGGCGCCCCGGTACGTGAATTGAGGATGGCGCTGTCGCCGAGGAACAGCTGGTTGGCGCAGCGATCGAACGGCCCGGTCCCGTCCTGGACGAGCTGGCGGTCGACCTGCAGTATCTCCACGTCTCCTTCCAGGGCGCGGCCGATCTCGCCGATCGGCTTGATGGGATAGTCGACCCCGGAGAGAAGGAAGAATCGCTCGAAAGTCGCCGGCGCCGCGAACGCCCGGCGCAGCAGCCGTTGCGTCGCCTCCACCATGGTGAACCCGCCCCAGTAGGGGGCAAGTCGGTCGGGCGCCTCGAGGAAGGTGTGGTCCGGGCCATCGCCCACAGCCGCCTTGAAGTCTTCGAGCGGCGCTCTTGCGTCGACGTGGATGAAGATGTGCGTCCCCGGCGCGCCCAGGCGCCTCGCCAGGCGGCCAAGGAGCCGCGGCTGTTGGTGGGCGAGAATGAGGAACGCCGTCGGGATCAAGAAGGCGTTCTCCGCCGACCGACCAGGGGCGGCGGCGCGGAATCGGCGTGCGGGGAAGGGAGCATCGCGGCCTTGTCGCCCCCCTGGTCCAGAACCCGGCTGTTGGGATTGGCGAAATAGGCGAGTTTCGAGAACGCGCGCGATGCGAACATCAGAGCCTCGAACAGGGCGAGCCGCGGTCCCCGCAAGAGCGCGCCGTGTGTCTGCCAGTGGGTGGTGGTGTCTCCGGCGTAACCCCGGCCTTCCCGGCTCGTATAGTAGTAGAGCGCCAGCGAATTGCGCCACCGGCCGGCGGCGACGGGGTGAGAGAACCCGTGGACGCTGCGGTCGTCGGTCTTGAAGATCACCGCCCGTCCGAATTTCGGCGCCACGCAAACCGCCGGGTGATCGGCCCCTTTCTGGTAGAGTTCGAGGCAGCCACCGTCCTCGGCTTCCCACGGATCGTTGAAGTAGATCAACAGGTTGAGTATCCGATACAGGCTCAGTTTCCGGTAATAATGAAAGTCCGTGTGCGGCGTGAGGATCCCGCCAGGGCCGCTGCAGTGCAGCCCGCCGCCTTCCAGATATGGGTCGGTGAGCAGCCCCACGACCGACGTCAGGCGTTCGAGGAACCCGAGGAATCCCGGCTGGCTGCACTCGTGGATCAGGTCCGCGAAGGGACCCGGAATGTACGCCATGTCCGCGCAGACGCGCTTTTCCTTTTGGTATTCGTCGAAGAACCGCCGCCAATGCGGCCAGTCCGGCGCCGGAAAGTCTCTCAAGGCCGTCCGGCCGGCCTCGCTGAGGAAATTGTCGATGACCACATGCGCGAACGGCTCGGCGGCCATGAACGTCTCGCTCAGCCTCAACCGCTCCGGTTCGCTGAAATCGACGGTCAGCCGCCTGGAAGCGTCAGCGTCCAACGGATGAGTCCTTTCAAGGTCCGCACGCTCGCCACGGTATCGCGGCCCGGGTCCCGCGCCCAGCCGCCCTGGCAGCGCGCATGACCGCCGACGCAAAAGCGGAGCGGCCGACGGGGCCCGAGGGCGCCGCGCCACCGGCAAGGTGGCGCGAGCTCCTCGCTCCGGCGCTCGCCTCGCGGGCCGGCCTGGTGATGCTCGGCGTCTGGCTCAACGCCGCCGACGCCATGGTCACCGCGACCATCATGCCATCGGTCGCCCGCGAGCTCGGCGGTTACGCCTGGTTCGCCTGGGCGGTGGCGGGCTACCTGCTCGGCTCGATCCTCGCCGGAGCGAGCGCCGGGCGAATCTCGGAGCGCCTGGGCCTTCGGCCGGCGATGGTCCTGGCTGCGGGCCTCTACGCCGGCGGTTGCGCCCTGAGCGCCGCGGCGCCCACGATCGGGATGTTTCTCGGCGGCCGGCTGCTGCAGGGGATCGGCGCCGGCTGGATCGTCGGCTTCTGCTATGTCGCGATCGGAGTCGTGTTCCCCGAGCGGCTGTGGGCGCGGCTGTTCGGCGCCACCGCCGGGGTGTGGGGCGTCGCGAGCCTGCTTGGCCCCCTGGTGGGCGGCGTCTTCGCCGGGGCGCACCTGTGGCGCTGGGCTTTCTGGATGTTCGCCGCCCAGGGCCTCATCTTCGCCATGGCGAGCCTGCGGCTGCTTCGGCCGCCGGCTGCGGGAGCGGACTCGCGGGCGGCCGGCCGGCCACTCGCCTGGCGGACGCTCTCGGTCCTGGCCCTGGCGATCCTCGCCATCGCCGCCGCCGACGTCACCCACGCCGGCCGCGCCGCCGCCGGTCTTCTGGGCGCCGGGCTCGCGCTGCTCGCCCTGGCGGGGGCGGTGAACGCAAGGCCCTCCGAGGGCCTGATGCCGCGCCAGGCCGCCAGGCCGGCGACGGTCGCCGGGGCCGGCTACGCCATGATCGTCGCGATGTCGGCCGCCTCGGCGGCGTTCGGGGTCTATGGCGCGGCGATTCTCCAGGTGGAGTACGCGGTGACGCCGCTCACCGCCGGCTATGTCGTGGCCGTGGACGCCCTGGGCTGGACCCTCGCCGCGCTCTTCGTCTCCGGCCAACCCGACCGGCGGCACGGCGCCTGGATCCTCGCCGGGGCCAGCGCGATCCTCGCCGGCGTCGCCGCCCTGGCGCTCGCCATCGGCTCGGGAAGGATCGCTCTCATCGTCGCCGCCGCCGCCGTCCTCGGGATCGGCTTCGGCCTTTCCTGGTCCCTGGCCACGCGCCGGATCCTCGCCGCCCTGCCCGACGAGGATCGGGCCATCGGCGCGGCGGCGGTTCCGACCGCCCAGCTCATCGGCGGCGCGGTCGGCGCCGCGGCGGCCGGGGCGGTCGCCAATCTCCTGGGCCTCGCCCACGCCTTCACCCCCGCCCACGCCGCGGCCCTCGGACCGCGGCTGTTCGCCGCCTTCATCCCGGTGGCGGCCCTGGGCTGGCTGGCGGCCCTGCGGCTCGCCAGGGCTCGCCCGCCTCGCGAAATGCGCTAGGTGAGGTTTCAGGCCCGATCGAGGGCTCGGGCGAGGACCATCCATGGGCATGCTCAGGCTGCTGCTGGCCGTCAGCGTCGTGCTGACCCACACCGGCGCGGCCTACAGCCTGGCGGGCGGCCGGATCGCCGTCCAGCTCTTCTACATGATCTCGGGATTCCTCATCTCCTACGTCCTGCACAAGGACGCGACCTATGCCAGCACGCGGAGGTTCTATCTCGCGCGCGCCTTGAGGATCTTCCCCCCCTACTACGCGGTCGCCGCGGTGGTGCTCGTCCTGTTCATCCTGGAGCGCGATCGCTTGCGCCAGTTCACCGAGCTCCCGGCCGGGCTTCAGGCCTTCATGGGCGCCGTCAACCTGACCATCTTCGGCCAGGACTGGACCAGCTTCATGGCCAACCCGACCGGCGGCCTGCCGCTGCACAAGTTTCTGCTCGTCCCCCAGGCCTGGACCCTGGGACTTGAACTCAGCTTCTATCTGCTTGCCCCGTTCATCGTCCGCCGGCGCGGCGTGCTGGTGGGCCTGCTCTGCGCCTCGCTCGCCGCCCGGGCGTGGGGGTGGCGCCTCGGCCTGGATCACGATCCCTGGTCCTCGCTTCTTCCCCTTCGAACTGGCGCTGTTCGCCGCCGGCGCCCTTTCGCACCAGATCGCCCTTCCTCTGGCCCGGCGGGCCGCCGAGTCATGGCAGGTCGTCGTCGCCGTTCTCACCCTGGCGCTCGCCGCCGGATCGACCGGCCTGCCGCTGGTCGAGCCGGCGCGTTCGGCTCTGGTCTTCGTGCTGTTCTTCGCCGCCTTGCCCTTCCTGTTCCTCTTCCAGCGCCGCCGGCGGTGGGACGCCCTCCTGGGCGAGCTTTCCTATCCGGTCTATCTGACCCACTGGGCGGTCGCGATGGTGGCGCTGGAGATCGCCCACCGCCTGGGGATGCAGCGGCCGCCCGCCTTCACCGCGATCGTCGTCGGCGGCTCGCTCGCCGCGGCGATCGGCCTTGATCTCCTCGTCGCCCGGCCGGTCGAGCGGCTGCGATCGCGCATCAAGCGGGCCGCCCCTTCCCCGCCGCTCCCCGCCGCCGCCTAGGCGGGCGATCCGGCGATAGGCCGGGCCCACAGCTCCGCCTCGGCGGCCCGCCGGCGCATCAAGCCCAGCAGCCTGACCCCGCCGGCATGGACGAACCGCATCATCTGCGCGGGAACCTCGGCGAGGCGGCCCTCGGTCAGGTCTCGCCAGATCGTCGTCCCTGGCGTCCCGAGGTTGAAGACGAAGCTCAGCAGGGCCGCGTACTGGTTGTCGTTCAGGGCGCCGATCGCCGCGGCCCCGAGCTTGGCCGCGATGCGCTGCGCCGCGGTGGCGATGTCCTCATCGAGCCACGCCCGCGCCTGCGCCTCGTCGATCTCCATCCCCGGATCGATCTGCGGCCCGGTGTGGCCAAAGCCCACGGTCCAGATCCCGGCGGCGTCGGCGTAGGCGGTGAGGACGAGGCCCTCGGCCGCGGCGATGAACGGCGCGGCGATGGCCGGGATCGGTCGGGTCGTCATGGTTTTTTCTCTCCTAGGTGGGCGGGATCACGCGCGGCGGCTCGCGCATCCAGCGGACGGCGGCGTTCAGATCCTTGAATTGTTCGATCAGCGTCTCGAGCCTCGTCTCCACCCGGGTCACCTGGTTGGAGAGCGACCGCACAGGCTCGACGTCGCGCTCGATGGCCTTGACCCGATGGGTGAGCGTCGCCGCCCACACCAGCCCGCCGGCGACCTGCGCCAGGCCCGCCGCTCCAAGCGCAACGGTCGCCGCGGTGAATTCCCAATGCATGCGAACGCCTCCGTTTCGGATCTGCGGGGCAAGCGGCCGGCCGGCGTGCCTTATGGCGTCGGGCCTTGCAGCAGGACGCGCAGGGAAACGGCCTGGGCGAGGTGCGCGTCCAGGGCTGTGTCGCTGACATCGCCCGCGCCGATCGCCTGGGGCGCGATCCCCAGGGTCGGGTTGCGCGCCGCCACATGCCTGGCCATCGCCAGCCGTTGCTGCGGATCGGCGCTCGCCCCCTTCAGTCCAGAGAACACCGCCGCCAGGGCCTCGGCCCTCGCCGCGGCGGCGCCGCGCTGCGCCCCGCTCATCGCCGAGACCGCGGCGGCGGGATCAACGCCGGGGCCAGGAGCCGGCGGCGCGAAGGCGTTGGCCTGGGGCGCCGGTCCCGGCTGGGCTGGCGGCGCGGATGGCTGCGCCAGCGCGCGGCCCACCCGGAACGCATTGGCGTAATCGCCGACATAGTCGACTGGCTTCAACAGCCCAAAGTCGACGCTCATCGGGGTGATCTCGCTCATGTCCCGGTCCCCGGAGCGAACGGATTGTATGGCGTCGCCCCGGCGTTCGCTCCACCGAACGAGCTCTGCCCCCGGCTGAGGCCATAGGCGCTCAGCCCCTGGCCGATCATGCCGGTGATCGCATTGGCGCTGGAAAGGCCGGCGTTGGCGGTGATCGAGGCGGCGTTGTTGTTGTTGGAGGAAAAGGCGTTGGCGTAGTTCTGCCCCACCCCGGCGAGGGCCGAGGCGCTGTCGGAGCCCTGCTTGGAGACGCCGGCCAGGTCGGTCGCGTATTGCTGGCCATATTGCTGGGCCAGGCCCGTGCCATAGGCGTCCAGGGCCTTCACCGCCGCGCCGCTGTCCAGCAGGCCCTTGGAGGCGGCATTGCTGTTCACCGCGTCCAGGCCCTGGTTGTAGTTGAACTGATAGCCGGTCGAGTTGAGATAGGCGTTGAAAGCGGCCTGCGTCGCCGCCGGATCGCCGCCGAGGCCCAAAAAGCCGTTCAGCTCGTCTCCGGCCGTATTGCCGCGATCGACGAAGGGCTGAATCTCCGCCTTGTTGGAGGCGTATATCTGGCTTTCCAGGGCGTTGTTCTGCGCCGCCGTCTGCTGGGCGATGTTCGCCGCGTTGTTGGCCGCGCCGGCCGAGATCAGCGAGCCGCCGACGATCCCGGCCGCGCCGATCACCGCCGGAATGATCAGTGGCATGCCCGCCTCCTCACCGCCGGCGATGCGCGCCAGGCGTCAAGTGTCAGAACCCACATCCGAACCTCCCCGATGGCCGTCCCGGCCCACTCCCCGGCGACGGCCCAGCCGTGCGACTTCGGCGGGGCCGAGCGCCACCAGTCCGCCCGCTCGTGCGTGACGATCACCTGCGCGCCGGCGGCGAAGATCAGGGCGAAGGCCTCGTGCGCCGCGCGCGCCACCTCCCGGCCCCAGCCCTCGGGAGTGAAGAGGGTGTGCAGTTCGCGCACCATCCCCATCCCGTCCAGGGTGCTGAACAGGAACCCCCCGTGCTCGGCGGCGAGCGGCGTCACCCCCGGGCGCAGCGCGAACTCGCCGACCACCTCCGGCCCCACGCCGATATGCGGCGCGACCTGAAGGTGGCTCGCGACATTGGCCCAGAAGGCCGGGTCGCGCTCGATCCGCACCATCCTCAGAACGAGCCGTGCAGGATGTAGGTGACGTGCGCCAGAAGCGCGCCGCTGTCGGTGGTGTTGGTCACGGTGATCGTCCCCGAATAGTCGGTTCCGAACGCCCCGCTGACCTGCCAGGCGAGGTAATCGTTCAGATTGACCACGAATGGCCCGCTGTAGGCGGTGACCGCGCCGTTGAGGATATGGGCCAGGCTCGCCCCGCCGGCCAGGCTGGCGCTCACCGTGATCGGGTTGGTGATCCCGGTGACCTGCAACGGCTGAGTGCTCGCCGGCGTGATGCCGTAGATCACCTTCCACGGCAGGGCGTTCGGCGTCACTCCTCCGGCCGCTCCCGCCGCCGGCCTGGCCCCGGCCAGGGCCAGCATCATGGCGCTCACGAGATGCCCGCCCCGCTCACGACCCAATTGTCCTGCGTCTCCTGGATGAGCGTCGCCAGGCCCCACTGCGCCACGGCGACGTCCTTGCTGGTCCCCGAGCCGGAGAGCAGCTGCGTCACCCCGGCCCCGCGGGTCAGCGTCACCACCCCGGCCCCGACATTGCGCACCGCTATCGCCGTCCCGACCGGGAAGGGCGTGGTGGCGAAGGGCGAGATCGTCCAGGCGTGGCCCGCGCCGCTGTTGTGACGCACGAGCTTGCCCGCATCGCCGGCCACGAAGGCATAGACCCCGTCCTGCTCGTTGACCGGAGCGCCCAGATAGCCCGCCGAGGCGGTCGCCAGGACCGAATTGGCGATGATGAGGTTGGTCGCCGTATCGCCCGCCTTGTTCAGCGGCGTGTAGCCGAGCGCGGTCGCTATGCCCGTCCATCCGGCGAGCTTGGCCGGGCTGACATAGACGCCGGTGGCGGCCCCGGCGTTGACCTGGGCTTGCGTGGCCTCGATCACCCCGCTGCTCAGCGGGTCGTAGTCCTTCACCAGGCCGCCGATCGCGTTCCAATACTGCATCCGATAGGTGACGGTGGGGTCGAGATAGATCGGCGGGAAAAGCCCCGCGCTGTCGCTGACAACGGGGTTGCTGAGCGGAGTTCCCAGGGACGAGGAGGTATAGACATTGGTCGGCGTGGTCGTGCCGGTGAGGTAGAACTGCAGCTGCGCGCCGTTGATCGGCGCGCCATTGGCGTCCGCGGCCCGAAAGACGAGCGTCTGGAGCAGGTTACCGGCCATGGATCGCCTCCCCTGATCGCTGCGAAAGCCACGGCCCCGCGGCTGGCGGGAGGATGCGGGCCTACGGCGCCGCGGTCGGCCGCAGGTAGCGCCCAAAACCAGGGCCCCCGCCCGCTCGACGGGTCGAAATCGTCGTGGAGGACTCAGGCTTTAGCCTTCGCCCTCACCGGGTCAGCTCCGCCAACTGCGCGTGTCCACCGGCACGATTGCCCTACGGAGCCGATCCTCAAAGGCCTCTGGCGTAGACTGCTGTTGCAATGTCGCGAGTATATCGTCAGCACACGCGGCATCGTCGGAAAGATCAAACCGAAATCCGTTAGCGCCTAGAAAGCCGACCATTGCAGCAAAGCCCGTTCTCTTATTGCCTTGGAGGAAAGCGTGATTTTCTGCAATGGCAAAGAGTAGCAACGTGGCCAATTTCTCCACGTCGTCTACTCCATTATAGTGCCAATGATTTTTTGGCCGCGCGCAGGCGCTCTCCAGCAACCCGCGATCCAGAAGCTGATGTGGCTCTCCCGGATTTAGAATTTCGCGATTGAGCTCAATGACGCCGTCTGGCGTCAACCAGCACGGCTCACTCAGCAAGGCGCGCGAGTATCTTCGGGTACCTTTCGCGCAACTCCGCCGCGAGCTTCGCGTAATCTATGTCACCGCAGGGACGCGCCTTGAACGAAATCGTGGCGGCCTGCGCCTTCCGCCGCGGGGAGGCGGTAACGCGGGCGGCTTGCTTTTCCAACTTGCTCATCGGCGCCTCCTTTCCTTCGTCTAACCCCACCAGGTCGCAGCTGCTTTTCGAGCAATCATACTGCGTTCCTCGGCATTCAAACTCTTTGCCCGTGCTTCGAAGCCGCCGGAGGGGTAATCAAGACTGCAACATGCTCCCAAAAGCTCACAGTTTCAAGTTTGAATAGCTTCCTCCACCTTGCACTCCCGCAAGGCGACGCCACGCCCTCACGTCGTCACCACCGCCCCGCTGCCGACCGAATACCAGTTCCCCTTCGACCAGAAGGCCGGTATCCCGGTCCCCGCATTGGCTCCCTCGCCCGCCTTGCGGCCGTCGAGCACATAGGCCATGTCGCCGGAACTCAGGCCCGTCGTGGGCAGGTTGTCCAGGGCGTCGATCGCCTTGTAGAGCGCGATGACCACATTGCCTCCCAAGGCCCCGCCGCCCTGAGCACCCCCTCCGGTCACGACCTGCGTCGTCTGCGGGACCGCCGCGCTGGCCATGGCGTGTGCCGCATCGACCTTGTCCGCCTGAGCACCGGTGCGTTGGTAGAGCGCGGTCAGCCACGCACGGAAACCGACCGTGGCGATGCCCCGGCCATCGGTGATCGGCGAGCCGAAGGAAGGCGGCGGGACGGACTGGGCGGTCATTCACGGCGCTCCCGCTGGACTCTCAAGGCGCGCGCGTAAACAGAAGGCGAGGCGCATTCATCGGATGCGCTCGGGGAAACGAAAGCATGATCGCTGAACTCAGCGCGGGCCTTAGCAGCCTCCAGGCGCTCACAAATCTTGCGAAGACCTTGAATGCTGCCAACACGCAAGTAAGTATCAATGACGTCAAGATCGCGCTCCAGGAGCAAGTCCTTGAGCTCCATAACGTTCTTGCGGCGGCTCAAGCGGCGGAGACGACGGCGGCCGACCGAATACGAGATCTTGAACAGCAAATTGTGAAGCTCAAAAACTGGGAAGGCGAGAAGAAGAATTACGAGCTTCACGCCGTTGATTTTGGAGCTTTCGCCTACATGGAGAAGGAAGGCGTGGCAGACGGCAAGCCACCTCATTGGCTTTGCACGAATTGTTTCGACAATGGTCACCTATCAATCCTTCAATTCCAAAGTCGGGATGCCCCCAAAGGAGGCGGTCATGTCGTCGATAGGTGGTCGTGCAACACGTGCGACAAAGGATTCGGGGTAATGTTCCGAGTCTCCCCGCAGCGCATGCGTCGCGCCGCGCCGCCTGCCTAGGAAGGCCTGTTGTCGTTCGGCTTGTGCGGCTTGCCCGGCGTCGCCAGCGCTGTCCTGGCAGCCCGACCCTAGCGTTCGCCGGCAGTGCTACCTGTCTGAAATCTGGCCTAGTTGAAGTCGCCTGGGCGCGGGATCGAAACGCCCAGCACCCGCTCCCATGTTTCGAGGGTCGAGGGCGCCACCCGATCATCGAGGTCGAAGTCGCTGAGATCGACGAAGCGATCACTCGCTCGGTCATAGAGATAGCGGACCGTCCAATCGGCGAACGCCGCTACATCCTGGCCAGGAAATTCCTGAGGCTCGCAGCCCATCGCCACGAAGAGCTCGATGACCTTTCTGACAGAAAGCCAGGGTTCCTTGCTGACAAACCGCGCCACCGCCTAAGCGGCTTGAAACTCCCTCACCCCGCGTAACCTGATGTCGGGGCGTGGGATGCCAGCTTCCTTCGGAAATGGCGGGTGGACGGGGTGAAGTTCCATCTCGGCGCCGTCGAACATCTCCCGATATTTTTCGGGCGCCGCCTTGAGGCAGGACAGGGGCGGCCGGCCGAGCTTCTGATTGATCAGCATGGTGCTGCGCAACGTCTTGAGGAAAGCGCGGGGCGCATCGAAGATGTCGGCCGTCTGGGCGACCACGTCGTATTCGACGCCATGGACCACCCAGACGTCGCCCTCTTTGAAGGCGACGGCGCGCACCTGATCCCTTTTGGCCATGCGGACTCCCGACTCGCCCCCCATCGGAACCGTGCGAACACACCTTTAGGTTCCACAGACATCCTACAGTGTGTGGCGCACCTTAACAGTCCCCTAGCCTGTGGCGCCAGGGCGACGCCGCCCCCGTCACCGCGCCGGCCGGCTCGCGTTCAGCTCGAGATGAGAAAAGCACGCATTGACCGGATCGGTCACGCGGACCTCGATCAGCCGGCCCGGCGCTCTCAGAAGCCCGAGCCTTTGCCACATGCAGCGCGGCGAGCCGTAATTGCCGACCTGGTTCAGCGGGGCCTGACGCCAGCGCGAGAACGAGCCGCCGAGGTCATCGGAGTAGCGCATCTCGGCGACCGGGTTGAGGCCCGGATCGACGGGGTTTCCCACCCCCATCACGCAATGCAGGACGAGGTTGAGGCACCTGGGGGCGCCCTCCTCGATCTTGATGAAGGCGCTGGCCTGGCGCGTCATTGGCCCGCCCGCGTCGGTATAGACGCCAAACTGCATCGTCCAGATATCGGCGGTCGTATCGTCGCCGATGTAGGCGGTCCCTTTCGCCATCAGGCCGCACGCGCCCCGGAAGGTCGGATGCTGCCAGCTTTGCCACTCGTCCCACTCCCCCCGGCTGAAGCTGTCGCCATAGGTGGAGATGGTCGTGCCGATCCGGCTGATGTCGTAGGCGAAGCTCCCCTGGCCGGGGATGTTGAGCACATAGAGCTCATGGCCCTCGAAGGTGACGACGAAGGCGGTCAGGGCGGCGATATTGGTGCATTGCCGCAGCTTGTCCTCGATCGAGTTCGAACTGATCCGCGAAGGGGTCGGGGCGCTGCGATAGACCACCCGGTTCTCGCCCACCCAGAAGAGGGCGTTGTCGGCATAGGCGATGGCGTCGCGTGAGGCGCAGCCGCGCTGGAAGCCCTGGCCGAGCTGTGGAGTGAACGGGGCGTTCGGATCGGCGGAAAGGGAGAAGAACTGCACGCTCTGCGAGCCGAACACCGCCAGCGCATCATTCCAAACGGCCAAGCCGACGATCGGATCGGGGAATATCTCCTTGGACTCGAAATTGAGCGCGCTGATGTTCACCGCATTGTTCGGGGCCGAGAAATAGAACCGGATCGAGCCGGCCATGGCGAACACGAACTGCTGGGCCAGGCACGCCACGTCGATCACGGGGGGGAGATACGAGCCATCCGCGACGAACGAGGGATGCGCCGTCAGGGGGCCGAAATATGCGCCGTCCCACAGATAGGCGATCCCGCCGGCCACGATGATCAGTTGGCTCGCCGAGGTGGCGAAGCGCACCCGGTCGGTTCCGGGGATGGTCCCGATCAGGGTCGTGTCGGCGTAGAAATTGGTCCCCGAAACCCAGATCAGCGTGCCGCCGAAGAAGCTGCCTTCCTGGTAGAACATCCCCCGGATCGGGCCTGTCCCCTGGTTTCGGACCGAGACCAGGCCCGGCCGGCTGTAACGGACCTCCCTGAGCCCCACCAATGGCACGTAGGGCCGTTCCTCGCGCAAAGGCGTCGCCTCGCTCAGCATGTTGACCAGACGCGCCGGGGGCAGGCCGTAGGCGCGGGAGAAGTCGTCCGAGAAGAACGGAATCCGCAGGCCCGTCGCGGCGGTGATCCCGTCGGAGCGGAACTGCGCGATCTGCGACTGTGGGGCGGACCCCTGGCCCTGGATGCCGTCGCCCACGTCAGCGGGCCTGGGGTTGAGGTTGCGCCTGCGGGGCTGAACCTATCGGCGGGTCGAGCTGGTTCCTTCCATGCCTGCCATAGGCCTTGACGAATGCCTCCCTTCCCTCCGCCGCCCCGGCGATCACGTCCTGCCGCAGATCGGCCCCGTATTCGGCGGCGAAAGCCACGGCGAGCAGATAGGGCAAATAGGCGATGAGGCCGTCGGGAAACTCGATCGTATCGTCCGGCGTCACGTAGTCGGTCTCGCGGGTCCAATTGCCGGTGTCTGGCCGGAACCACCAGTTGCGCGACGTGCCGGCCACGGAAAGGACGAGGTTGGCCGCAAGACCCTCCACGAGCCGGCCATTGCGGGCGATGGTGCAGTTGTTGGTCGCGAAATTGAGGTTGGGATCGGCGACCCCGAAGCGCGAGCCGCCGCGAGGCTTTGAGGGCGCGGTGAGGGTGAAAAGCGCCGCTGGTATCTGATAGAGGCCGCCGTTCTCGGCCTGCATCGTAGAGCCGGTGGCGTCCTGGGCCGAAAGGCGCGTTCCGATCACCGTCCCGAACATCGCCCGCTTCATCGTGTTGAGCGCGATCAGCGCATCGACCATCTCGTCGGCGGTCGGATCATCGCCCGAGGCGATGGCCCCATGCAGGCGGGCGGCGCGCTTGATGACATCGCGGGGGCTGAGGGACATCGAAACAAGGCTCCTTCACGCGCTTGCCGCCTGCGCCGCGACGGTCCAATGAGGCCGCGAGGGCCGATGCGAGCCGCCGACCACCACAACAACTTCGGCGCCTTGCGCCTCTTCTTCGCCGCCCTGGTGGTGCTCAGCCACGCCCCCTGGCTCGTGGACGGCGATCTCCATCGCGAACCACTCACGCGGGCCTTCGGAACGATCACCTTCGGCGATCTGGCCGTGGACGGCTTCTTCCTCGTCAGCGGCTATCTGGTCACCCAGAGCTGGCAGAGCACCGCCGATCCCCTCGCCTACCTCTGGCGGCGGATCCTGCGAATCTATCCGGGGTTCGTCGTCGCCTCACTGGTGAGCCTCTTCATCGTCGGCCCGCTGGTCGGCGGCGATCTCTCCAGGCTAGGCGCCGGCGGCTTCGCCACCCTGGCGGCCAGGATGCTCGTGCTCCAGGGGCCGAAGCTGCCCGGAGCTTTCGCCGCTCTGCCCGTGCCGCATCTCAATGGATCGCTGTGGACGATCGGCTTCGAGTTCCGCTGCTACCTGCTGGTGATGCTGGTCGGCGCGATCGGCCTCTTCCGCCGCCGGCGCCTCATCGCCGCCGCGGCGGGCGCCTTGCTCGCGGCGAGCCTCGTCGGCCCCTTGGCCGGCCTGCCGCCCCCCGTCGCCCTGGTCGTCGGCTGGCTCCAGGTGACGGTGCGATTCACCGCCCTGTTCGCCGCCGGCGCGACGTTCTTTCTGTTTCGCGACCTTGTGGTCTATTCCGCCCGCCTCGCCTTCGCCGCCGGCGCCGGACTCATCGCAGCCCTTTTCACCCCCCTGGCGGAGATCGGAGTGGCGCTCTTCGGCGGCTATCTGATCTTCTGGGCCGCGCTGCATCTGAAGTCCCGATGGCTCGCCAGGATCAACGCACGCGCCGATCTCTCCTACGGCCTCTACCTCTATGCCTGGCCGCTGACGAACGGCCTGGTGCTGCTTTTCCCCGGGATGTCGCCGTGGCTGATCTTCGCCTTCACCCTCGCCGCCGGCCTGGGCCTTGCCTGGGTGAGCTGGCGGCTCGTCGAGAAGCCGGCGCTGAACCTCAAGGACGCCGTTCCTTGGCGCAGCGTGCGGATGGTCGTTGCGAGGTAGCCGGGCGGGACGATATGCCAACAAACGTCCCCGGATTCCAGGACGCCATCCACTAAACCGGCAGCGGCACGATGATCCTTGCTCGGTCTGCAAGCATCACAAACGCAACCAACAATGTCATGAACGTCGCGCCACCACGAACAACCACAAGCACCAGCGCCAATTCGATCCCCGTAAACAATAGCCTAATGACCATTGTCGTTAACGCAGGTGTATAGAAGTTGCTAAACACCAATGCTATGCAGGTCACGTATAGACTCGGCAGAACGCCAGATACTAAGCAGGTCGCGTACGCCAGCTGGAATTCGGACATGTCCATCACCGATCGCCGTATCTGATGGCGCACGGTCAGAATTAGACCACCCACTACAAGCCAATAAGCGTACTTCAGGGTCCCTCCAACAACGTATCCCGATATGTTCACGCCGGTATCTTGTAGGAACAGTCGTACCGCGTAGCTGTTTCGCAAAAATACGAAGCCTAAAGCCAATCCAATGACGATACTAATACATAGGATAAGCATTCCGAACCGCGCACTACCGACTGATTTTCTACCGAGGCGCGATGTTCCTACGGCTGCGAGCCACAACGCTACATAGATGCCAGTACCCAAATGCGTGAACGCAGCTATAATAGATCCTAATCCGGTGCGCATTGTGCTCCGACGGGTAGATCGGAACGTCATTGCGACTGGGACCAGGATAAATAGGAAAGCAAGGCCTTCGCGAATTTGGATGAGGCCCTTTATCATCATCGTCGTCACCAGCACTATCGCGACTACCAAGGGCGACAGTACACCAAGACGCTTTTGATGAGGCGATATGTAAGCGACCCATGAGACTATTAAGGTGAAGATTACAAATAGCGTGATGCGAAATGGTTCGTATCCGTTGCTCCCGAATATTAGAGTCGCGATGTGAAGCAGTCCCGTGAAGATGGGGTCTCGCCCAGCCGCAGCCAGCCAACCCCCCTGCCGGGTGTACAGGTATTCGTAGCTTTGCCAGTCAGGAAGATCATAACCCGACAGCAGCACGTACATGACGGTCAGGATGGCAGCCACAAGAACGGCCGCGAGCAATCTCTCGGTGGGAGGTGATTTCATGGCAAATTGCGGAGCAACGTACACTGAGAACCTTGGGTAAGTTCGTGACTTTCGATCTATTGCGCGAGCTTAACTCTTTAAAACCGAAAGCCACGTCTCAGTGATTCCGCTGGAGGTGCTTATGGTCCCGCCGCTGTTCTGATAGACCTGAAGCTGAATCGTATCACCAGGAAACATGTTCGTCGCGAAGCCCGGGATGCCGGCGCCGGTATAGCCAGGCGCGAGGGCCCCGACGAAAGGGCTCGTCCAATTGCCGGCCGGGGTGAGGATCTGAATTCGCATCTGGCCGGTTGTGAAGCCGGTAAGGCCCACCTGGCCGGAAACGATATAGGTCCCGGTCTTCAGGATGACGATCTGCTTGTTCACCGTATCCCATTTGAAATAGTTCGCATCGAGCTCGATCGGAGCGCCGCTGACGTCCACCGTGGTGAACGTCGCGTTCGGAATCGCTTGGGCGATGTTGTTGCGCAACACCGCTATCGGTTTAAGGAAACTGTCGAGGTCCGGCCCGGCGTCTTGGTAGCCCAGCACCCTTCCGCGCGAACCCTGGTCGAGCATGTACATGCCCGCGAACTGCGGGTTGATGAAGGTGTAGTTGCTGGCGTTCGCGGTCATCTGAATGATCGGCAACAAGGGCAGAACCCCGTGCGTTCCGTCATTGAAGGTCGAAGGATAGCCGCCGGCTTGCTCCCAGTCGGTCCCCATCGAGACGAAGTTGATGATCGTGTCCAGGCTCGAGCCGATCGCTCCATAGATGCCGGTGGTGTTGGCCGGATACCCATAGAGGTTCGTCCCCGGCGGCAGGTAGATCACACTCGCCGGATTGTATGGCGCCTGGACGGCGCCGCCGATGAAGGTGATGTCGTCCGCCCAGGTGGCGAAGACGCGCTTGATGTCCGGATTGTCGAAGGTGATCGTGGTGGCGCGATTGCTAGTGGTCGCGCCAGCGAACTCGACATTAGCACACTGGCAATCGCGAGCGGCAGTGGTGTACGCTCCTCCTTGGAATTTCCAGCCCCTTTTGTTCACGCCGTCGTTGAGAACGCGAATATTTTCGTAGTGGCAGTCGTACGCCTGAATCTGCTGTATTGCAACACTTGCTGTAGTATCCGGCATGTTCAACATGTCTATAGCAAGGTTTTCCAACCCGAACCCGACAAGATAGCCGGAGAATGACGTGCCATCAATTTGAACCGCGATCGATACCCCGGACGTTGGGCGGATGATGGCCTTGCCCGTCCCTAGAGAGTTGGCAGCTACTGGTCCAGAACCCCGCACCACTTGGCCATGACTCGCCGTGGTAGTAACGGTCAGCGTGGCGCTTGTCTTGTAAACGCCCGATGGGATGTAAAATGGCAGACCTGAATTGATCGCCCCTTGGATCGCAGAGGTGTCATCGGCCACGCCGTCGCCGACTGCGCCGTAGGCTTTTGCAGAGTTGAGGAAAAGGCTTTGGAGATCGGACGCCTTGCTAAAGCTGAGCGTGGGTGTCGTACGCATTATGGGGATGAGGTCAGTCCCCGCCGGGCCGATTATCTGAGGCAGCTGGTCTAGAGGCTTGATATCGCTAGCGCTAAGGGTCATTGGCGCTCCCAAGGCGTTGAGGAAGAATCGCCGCGTTTCGTCCATGACCCACCTCGCCGCCTGCGGGCCGATTAAGACCACAACGTCCGCGCTCAAACCACCCGCGCGGCGCTTAGCCCCGAGTAGGCATCAAGAATTTGAATCGCGAGCGCCTGCGTGCCGTTCACTGCAAGCGCGTGAAGCGGGGTCGCCGCCTGGGCGAGATTGAGATAGGTGGAATCGACTGAACCCCCGTCGCTAACGACGAGACTCGATTCGAGACCGGTGGTCGGCACTTAGTATTGGAACCCGTGGACGTTGAGATTTGCGGCCATGTTGCCCGATCCGAATGCAGGCATTGTAGTCTGGATTACGCTGTTGACTGCTCCGCTGGATAGCGGCGGATTGAATTGAACCACGAGGGGCGTAATGCCGGTCGTCACGCCAGCGGGGATCTGGATGATGAAGTACAGATTTTTGGCGGTTCCACCGAAATAGATCGAGACGGCAATAGACCCAGCTGCGGTGGCACCGAGCCCCGTGACCTCCAGGCCGCTCATATATGTCGTCTTTCCGGCGACTGCGGGAAGATTGAGCGTGCTGGCGGTGTTGGCGATCGAACCGGAGGTCGCGGTGACTGGCGTCGCGCCATTCGGGTAGGGCAGAGCCGAGACGACGCTGAGGCCGTCATCAGAGAGCACCGCTCGCGCCGTACCGACGTCTGCCGCGCCGGAATTGACCGATCTTGCAGCACCCGCGACCTGAGAGATGTTCACTGATTGGTTCGCGGTCAGCGTGCCGATCGTATTCGCGCCAGTTGCTAACTTCACCTGCCCGGTCGAATCGCTGGAGATCGTCACCCGCTGGGTGCCGGTGTCGGTCGCGCCGTTGGCGGTGGAAGGCGCGGCGCCGTTGGCGCCCACCTGGGTGACGTCCAATGTGCCGTCGACGCCGCTCTTGCTCCCAGCGCTCGCCGCGGCGGGCGCGATGAGGATGATGGCGGCGAGGGCGGCCTTGAGGGTCTTCATGATCGCCTCTCTAGGGTTTCGCCGGCGCGCACAGCGCCTTCCATCTGGCGTTGTGGACCACCGCCTGTTTCTGGGTCTGAAGGGTGTCGCGGGCGCTCCAGCGGATCGGCGCGAAGATCGCGCAGGCGGTGGCGGCCGGCGGCGGCGCCGCGGGCGCGGGGATCTCAGTCCGCGCGCTCGAACCCGTCGTCTGGCAGGCGGCCAGCGCCAGCAGCAGCAGAGGCGTCGGCGGCGGCGCCCGCCGCATCTCCGGCGCGGATCGCCGATCGGATCTCTTCATTGGCTTTCATCTCCGTGGCGAGGTTCGCGCCCGCGGCGGCGGCCGCCGCGGCCGCCTGGGCTTCCGGCGAGGGCCCGGGGCGCCTGAAGATCAGCCCGAGGAGCCAGCTCGCCAGGGCGGCAAGGGCGCCGATCATGGCAGGGGCCGGCCCATGAGCCGGTCCCACAGCCACTTCACGGTGATCGCGATCCGCCTCATGGCGCGGTGGCGGCGCTGGGCGCCGCGGCCGGGGCGAGCTTGGCGAGCAGCGCGGCGAGGCCGGTCGAGACCAGGCCCTTGCCGATGCTCTCGAGCAGGCTGATCGCCCCGGCGTCGATGGATTTGAGCCCGCTCTGCACGTTCACCCCGAAGCCGGTGGAGGAGACGAGGTTGAGCAGGAAGGTCTGCATCGCGTCGCCTCCCGCGGCGATCTGCCCCGAGAGTCCGGAGGCGGCGATCCGCGCCAGGCTCGCGGCGTCGGCCTCGGCGCTGGTCAGGAAGGCGGCGATGGCCCCGGCCGATCCGGGAACCTCCTTCTCGACCCAGGCGATCACCGCCTTGCCCTCGGCTTCCAGATAGGTGAGGCCGGCCTTGACCTCGGCCAGGGCGGCGGCGCCGTCGGCTTCGATGGTGGCGATGAAGTTCATGGGAAGTCTCCTTGCTGTTTGGCGCTGGGATGGCCGGATGAGGGGAAGTCGTCGTCCATCAGCATGAGGACGACGGCGATGGCGATGACGACGGCGAGGAGCGGGCCCAAGGCGGTCGGCCGTCAGCCCGCCCGGACCGGCGGATGGACGGCCGGGGCGTTGGCCAGGGCGGCGTTGCGCGCGGTGTCGATCCTGGTGCGCGCCCAGGTCCACAGGCACGAGGCGGCGAACAGGGCGACCGAGACGCCCAGGCTGACGAACTGCGCCTCCTGGGAGGTCTGGATGACGCCGTTGGCCGCCGCCGCCGTGGCGACCACCGTGAGCCCCTTCTGGGCCAGGGAGTGGATCAGGGTCTGGGCAAAGGTCGGGATCGGGACCGGCGGGCCGGCGTCGTTGGCGGTGGACATGGGGGTTCCTTTCCGAACCGTGGGAGGCGATGGAGGCGCCGCGCGGGCGCCCGTTCTTTCAGAGGTATTGGGCGACCACCGGGTCCCGGGCGGTCCCGGGGCGCAGCAGCATCGCCGCGGCGCCGCGCGCGATCCGCCTGGCCAGGCCCGGCGTCGGCTCGTCCATCCCCGGCAGGGTCTCCATCAATCGTTCGGCGGTGAGCGCGCCCAGGGCCGAGGCGTAGCGGGCGTTGAACGGGATCTCCCCGTCCAGGGAAAGACCGGTCGCGGCCAGCCACTGGTTGATGTCGGCGCGGTAGAAGAAGAGCGCCTGGCTGGTTCCGACGATCTCGATCCGCGTCCCGTCGCGAGGCTGGCGGAAGGAGAGGCCGTCGGCGCTGCCGGTCGAGCCCGGCGAGGGCAGGATCATCGGGGCGGTGAAGCCATAGTCATAGGGGTCGATCCGCGGATAGAGCTGGATCGCGTTGGGCAGGGTGATGTTCACCGTGAACGGCGCCTGGATGCGGCAGCGCTGGTTCTCGCCGGCGGTGTAGTCGGCGGTCACGTCGACGTCCTGCATCGGCCCGCGCGCCTCGTGGATGTCGAGGATCAGCTCGCCGATCGCCTCCATCCCGGCGGCCAGTTCGTCGGCGTCCGGATCATCGCCCGGCGCCAACGCCTTGAGCGCCCGCAGCGCCTCCCCGATGATCGCGCGGCAGGTAGGCATTTCAGCTCTCTCCCCCGCCCCGATCCCGATCCCGATCCCGCATTCGTCGCCTCCCTCGCCTTCCCCGCGAGAAGTCACACTGAGAAACCCTCTCCCTGGAGGGAGAGGGGTTCTGTACTTTTCCGGCCAGCGTTGCGTTCATCCGAAAGGGCGCCTGCACCCAGAGCTCCCCCTAGGCCGGCGAGCCGACGGCATCCTCGACGTAGTATTCGACATCGACCTCCAGGGCGCCGGCGACGCCGGTGGCCGCCCCGGCATGGACGGTGGCGATGACCGCGACCTGGGCGCCGGTGAGGTTCTTGTAGAGGGCCCCGGCGCCGGCCAGGGTCACGTCGGCCGAAGCGCCGGCGGCGCGGCCCACCGTGGTCACCGCCGCCTTGAAGAGCTGCGTCGATCCGGCGACCCCCAGATCCAGGGTCAGGGTGGGCGATCCGTTGCTGTCGAGCTGCGAGCCGGCCTTGAGGATCGCCCCGGTGACGATGGCGCCCGCCGGCAGATAGCCGACGTTGACGGAATCGCCGGTCGCCAGGCTCGCCGGCAGGGCCGGGCTCGTCGCATGCAGGTGGGTGGTTCCCTGGTAGGGGCCGTGCCCGGTCGCCGCGCCCTGGCGGTTGTTGTAGTTCGTGGTGTTGTAGGCGGTCATGACCGCTCCTCGTCAGTGAATGGGAAAGGCGGCAAGCGCGAAGGATCAGCTGTCGGCGGCGGCGGCGACGAACACCGAGACGATGCCGTTCTGGACGCCGTTGAAGTTGATCTTCTTCACCCCCAGCAGCTCCTCGATCGCCACCCCGGGGCGGAACGCATAGTCCTTGATGAGATCGGTCTTCGGCGTCGGCTCCTGGCCCCAGGCGATCCCCACCGCGCCGCCGCCGCAGACGAACACCGGGCGGATGTCGCCGCCGGCGCCGCCGATGCCGTTGAACCCGGCGGTAGCCGCATAGGCGTCGATCTCGGGGATCTCGCGGTGGATGATCCCGTCGTAGAGCAGGTCGCCGTCCTGGAAGAGCGGGTTCTTGTCCATCCCCTGCGCCTCCCTGGCCCTGGCGGACTGGTTGGCGGCGACCATGGTGGTATCCGCCTTGAGGTCGCGGAAGCTGCGCGAGCCGTGGAAGGCGACGTAGTATTCACGCCCATCGCCGCCGGCGACGCGGAACGGCCGGATGTGCGGATCGGCGAGCTTTCCCACCCGTTTGGCCAGGCTCATGTTGGCGACCGAAGCCTTGGCGGTGGTCGCGACATTGCCTGCGCCGGTCGCGAAGGTCGGCGAGAAGTTCGAGTTGAGCGAGCCGAACAGGATCCGGTCGGCATTCGCCGCGCACCATGCGTTCTGCTGGGCTGCGGTGGCCGCGTCCCAGTTGATCACCTGGCCGTTGGCGTCGACCACCGCGGCGGTCATGGCGTGGATGATGTCGTCCCTGATCTTCTCGCTTTCCCACACCTGCAGGGCGTCCTTGGCGGCGTTCCACAGATTGATCTCGGTGCGGAAGGTGGTGGACTTCGGCAGGCGGATGCCGTTGCGCCGCCAGTCGACGGTGATCGGGCAGTTGTAGTTGGTGAGATTCTCCTCCACCCCGTCGAGCACCGTCGCCCCGGTCACCCCGGCGCTCTTCAGCCGGCCGATGAAGGGGATGTTGATCGTCCGCTGGGCCTCCTCTTCCTTCTGGAACTTGGTGAGGATGATCCCGCCCTTGTTGAGATCGGCGTTGGTCATGTAGGGCAGAAAACGGCTCTGGCGCACGTATTCCTGGAAATAGGTCGTGACCCAGACCTGGCGTTCGGAGGCGGTGGCGAGGGTGGTTTCGGCCATGTGAGGCTAGTCCTTCTTACGAAAAGGCGGCGCTGAACGCCTCGCCCTCGCCCACCTGGACGTGGGGCTTGCCGGCCCCGCCGTTGCCCGGCGCGGTGGCGAGAGATCGAGGCGGCGGCGGCGCCGGTTGCTGAGGGTCGGTCATCGCCTGGAGCTCCGCTTGCGCGGCCTGCCAGGCCTTGAAGGCGTCGAGGTCCTTGGGGCTCACGCTCGCGAGGATCTGCTCGCGGTCGTAGGCCTGCATCGCGGCCTCGTAGGGATCGTCGGCCAGACGCATCTGGCGGTTGAACTCCGGATCGGCGTCGCACCGCTTCGCCGCCCAGTCGTGCACCGTTTCGATCAGCGGCTTGCCGTACTCCCGCTCGGCGAACTTGCGCGATGAGCGCAGGTTCTGGGCGTAGAGGGCGGCTCCGAATTGCTCGGCGGCCTCGGGAGGCGCCGGCGGCTGCGCCTTCGCCTCGAGTTCGGCCAGGCGCCTTTCGGCTGCCATTCGCTTGTCGCGCTCGCCCAGCATCGCGCCGATCGGCACGCGGCTGTTGTCGCGCTCCTCGCGGGCGGCCGGTTCGGCCGCTTGCGCGGCGGTCGGCTCGGCCGGGGTTTCGCCGGTCGCGCGGGCTTGATCGAGCGCCGGACCTTCGGCGTCGAGAAACGGCAGTTCTTCGCTCATGACTTTCCCTCGCCCGCTGCGGCGGCGACCCGATGCGCCCGATCGGCGGCGACCCGTCGCTGGTTTGCGGTCCAGCCCCCGATGCGCCCGATCCCCGGCGGCGGGTAAGAGTGGAGGGCGTAACCCCTCACCTTCCCATTGCTGCGCAATGGGCCTTGGCGGCCTCTCCCTGCAGGGAGAAGGTTTCAGGGTGCGCGAAAGACCCCTCGCCCCTGCGGCTATGGCATTCACACATCTCCACGGATCGCCCCAAGAAACCCTCTCCGTGAGGGAGAGGGAGGGGCCCATTGCGCAGCAATGGGAGGGTGAGGGGTTACGCCGCTTGGGTTTGAGCACACGTCGAAGTGCTGCATGCAGTTGCGCTTACAGTCCCTCTTCTCCTCAAAGACCTTCACCCCTCACCTTCCCACGCCTCCGGCGCGGGCCCCTTCCTCTCCCCTCCGGGCGAGGGTTAAGTGCGGTGCGATGAGAACCCTCGCCCGGAGGGGAGAGGGCGGGGGCCGCCGGTCCGGCGAAAGCCGGAGCGGCGGGAGGGTGAGGGGTTACGCCTGCGTCGCCGCCGCCCCATCGCCCCACGCATCCGCGCGCGCCTGGGCCTGGCCGGCCGCGAAGCCGGCGGCGGCGTGGTCGGCGTGCAGGGCGTGGGCCTCGGTGACCGCGTTGATCAGCCTGGCCTGGCCGCTGGCGAGGTGCAGGGCGGCCTTCGCCCGGGTTTCGTCGGTGGCCGCGGCGGCGTGGGCCTGGGCGACCTGGCTCGCCTGCGCCTGCTGCTCCTGGGATTGCCGGCGCGCCTGCTTGATCGCATCGAGCACGCCGCGCTTGTGCGGAATCGTCGAGAGCTGGATCATCACCTCCAAGGGGACCTGGCTCTGCCAGGCGGGGTTCGAGCCGATCATCGCCATCAACTCGCTGAACTGCTCGGCGGCTATCGTCCCGACATCCGGCTGGGCGTCGACTTCGATATCGACGTCCATCTCGGCGACGGCGTTGCTATATCCGAGCACGCTGGGCTGCAGCCGCGGCGCGCCGCTCGCCGGATCGGCGCCGACCACCGGGGGTCCGAGGATCGGCTGGTTGAGGCCGACGAATTTCGGCGCGTCCTCGTCGTCGGTGACGCGGATGAACTGCGGGGCCTTCCAGAATTGCTTCGCCCGCGCCCAGCACTGGCGATAGATGCGCAGCTCCCAGTCCTCCAGCGCGCCATAGAGGTTGGCCAGCTCGATCAGCCCCGATTGCTGGCGGGCGAGAAGGTGGCGCCCCGAGGCGTCGTCGCTGCGCCCCGCCAGGGCCGGGTTGGGCCCCATCCGCTCCAGTTCGCTCTTGGCCTCCTGCAGAAGCCCCAGCTGGCCGGCGAACTCGCTGGTGTTGGGGGCCATCGCCCAGCCGAAGGGCAGGACCCCGTCGGGCCTGGCCGCCTCCTGGCGCGCGACATCGGCGTCGACGTTGATCGCCGAGGCGTCCCTGGCCTCGATCCTGGACGTGACGAGCAGGTGCAGCGCCTTGCTGCGCCGCTTGTTGATCTCGTCCTGCAGCGGCAGCATGTCCCAGGCCGCGCCGTAGCGGGAGTTGTCGCGCTTGACGTAGGCGCTCATCGCCTCGACCGGGCAGTCGGGACGGCCCTTGTGGTCGAGATAGGGGCTCTCCCCCTGTTCGAGGATGTCCGCGCCGGTGAACACACACCGCTTCCAGCTCATGCCCCGGCCCGTCCCAGCCGCAGCCTCGCGGTAGTAGATCTCCACCACCATCAGCCGCCGCTGGCGCCTGTCCACCCACGCCCCGGCGGTCCCGGGAGCATTGATCGGCCGGTCCTGGAACGAGGCGTCCGGGGTCATGCCGCCGCCGACGCCATTGTCGACGATCGCCGCGATCGCATCGGCCTTGTCAGGGTAGAGGGCGCCGACATCGTCGGCGTACATCCACTTGGCGATGCCGATGAACCGCGCGTCCTTGAAGTCGCGCCGCCGCGAGCGCGGATCGGCGAAGAACTCCTCCCAACGGACCTGGTTGATCGTGACCTGGCTGTCCTCGTCGACCCCGACCAGGGCGGCCATGGTGCCCGGGACGAGCATGTCCAGGAAGCAGTCCTGTTTCAGCCGCTTGAAACGGTTGAAGTCGGCGATATACCGCAGGACGTCGGTGGCCGCGTCGGCCTGGTCGTCCTCGCCGGGATTGCGCGGCCACGCCTTCGGATCGCTCCGGCCCCGCTCGGTCACCCCGACGATGCCGTTGATCGCCACCTTCAGCCGGTTGACGATGATCGGCGGCTGCGAGCGCTGGTCGAGCTTCTCCAGCTCCTGGCGGGTGTACTGGTCGCTGTCGTAGTAATCGATCGCGGTGAGCGAATTGGTCCGCGCCGCCGCGGTCAGGTCCCGGGCTTCGCTGAAGTAGCGCTTCATCGTCTCCAGATCGGCGCCGTCGGCGGCGGGAAGCGGCGCGGTCTGGCCTTCTCCCAGCGCAGCTCTCGCCATCGCGCCCTCCGCTCGGAAAGAGAATGAAAAGGGGGATGGCCGGCGCGGCGGTCACGCTTCGCCACTTTTCATATTGCAACACACTTTCGACCGGCCGTCAAGCGGAAAAATCGCCTCACATCACAAAAAACCCTCGCCATGGGGGTATCGGATTCACAGAACATCGGGGGCCAAGCCACAAAACCCCTCGCCCGGAGGGGAGAGGAAGGGGCCCGCGCCGGAGGCGTGGGAAGGTGAGGGGTTAGGGTCCTCGTCGATAAGGCGCGGCGCACGCAGCGAGAAGTTGGATGCGGCGTAACCCCTCACCCTCCCACCGCTCCGGCCTTCGCCGGATCGGCGGGCCCCTCCCTCTCCCTCCGGGCGAGGGTTTCTTGAGGCGACCTGAAGAAATGCGTGAAGAGCGCGCATGCGGGAGAAGGAAGGCGCGTCGTGGTTCAGCCGACCCGTTCGTAGGTGCAGGGGGCGAAGGAGTTCAGGGCGATGTGGTTCTGGTCGATGAGCACATAGGTGATGTGGCCGCCGTTGGCGTCGACGACATAGACCGTCTTGGGCCCGGGAATGAAGGTCACGGCCATGTTCGTGGTGGCGCCGCCCTGGGTCTGGGTCCATTGGCCCGGACTGAACACCATCTGCGTCGAGCAGCCCGAGGGCTCGGCGGGTCCCTTGCCGAAGCCGATGAACCGCCAGGCGCCGATCAGGGGATTTGCCGGATCCGCCGGGCTCGCCGCGGTCGGGGCGGCCGGCGAGGCGTCCCCCGAGGCCGTCGCCGCCGTCCCATGGCCGCCGCAGGCCGCAAGGCCGGCGAAGAGCGCCGCCATTGCGGCGAGGCCGAGGCCCCTCTGCCGATCAGTCGATCTTGGTCGAATCGCCACCGCCGCCTCCCGCGCTCGACCCCGAGCCTACACCAAGACCGCGCGGCGTCAGCCATCCCCGTCTCGCGGCGAGGATTGCGCCGCGGCCCCGCGCGCCTAAATTCCCCGCCATGTGCAACCGCTACGGCTACCAGCATCCGTACAACCGTCTGGTCGCGGAATTCTCGCATATCGGGCCGGTGCGCTGGGCCGGCGCCGAGCCCAACGCGGCGCGCGAGCATATCCGGCCGACAGACCGCGCCCCGATCATTCGTCCCGCCGACCCCGAGCGGCCGGCCGAGGGCCTCGAGCTCTTGGAACTGCGCTGGGGACTGATCCCGTGGTTTCACCGCAAGTCCGAGCGCGAGTGGAAGCCGCTCACCACCAACGCCCGAAGCGAGAGCGTCGCGACGACCGCGAGCTACAAGTCGGCGTTCGCGCGGCGCCGCTGCCTGGCGCCGGCCACCCACTTCTTCGAGTGGACGGCCAATCCGGAGGGGCCCAGGGCCCGCAAGCTGATGTGGCGTTTCACCGTCCCCGACCAGGAGGTCTTCGCCTTCGCCGGCCTTTGGGACCGCGCCCAGACGCCCGAGGGTCCGCTGGAGAGCTTCACCCTCATGACCACCGCGCCGGGCGCCGATTGCGAACCCTACCACAACCGCCAGCCGGTGATCCTGGACCGCGGCGACTGGGCCGCGTGGCTGGACCTCACCGCCGACGTCGCCCCCCTGCTGAAGGCCGGCCCCGCGGGGCGGATCAGCGTCGAGGCGGCGTGAGAACTGTCGTTCTCCCCCTTGCGGGAGAAGGGCTCTCCTATATTGCGTATTGCAACACAATCTCGGCCGGTCTGTCAAGAGCCGATGTCTCGTGTCCCAGGCGGAAATTTTTTTTCAAACCCCCGGAACCCTCCATCGGGTCAGGGGTTATTCCCATGTCTTTCAGCCTACTGTTTCGCCCCCCCGACTGAAGGCGGAAGACCAAGGCCCGGCCTGAGCGAGAGTTCGGCCGGGCCTACTCATGTGCGGCGCCCACATTTCCACGAACCCGTTCCCGCTCCCGTGGCGCCGTCCTCTTTTCCACGAACCCCACGAACCTCACCAACGGGGGGCCGGGCCATGGGAGCTTCACCTTGCGCGCCCTCGGGGCGCCTCAAGAGAACGTCACCCGGATCAACCAAGTCTCCGACAAGATAGGTTCGTGAGGTTCGTGAGGTTCGTGAGGTTCGTGGCTGATGTTTGCGCCGTAGCTGATCGTTTCCGTCATGCCGCCAGGGCGCTCTCTCAGTCTCTTTCATTTCCGCGCCATGCTCGCGTGGTCTAGAGGAGCGGTCGATCGCCGCCTGTTTCCGGATGCCCGCCGCATGTTCCGCCGCGCCGCCCTCGGCTTCTGCGCCCTGGCCCTGACGAGCCTCGCCGCCGGCTGCCGCGCCGAGCCCGCCGCCGCTCCGGCCGCGTCGGTCCCGCCCTACGCGCACATCCTCGTCATTGTCGAGGAGAACAAGAACTACGAGCAGATCGCCGATCCGGCCACCGCGCCGCAGCTTGCGGCGCTCGCCGCGCGCTACGGGGCCGCCACCGAGTTCTTCAGCGAGGTCCATCCCAGCGAAGCCAACTACGTCGCCCTGCTCGGCGGCGACACCTTCGGCATCCACGACGACGACTGGGCCCTGTGCAAGCCGGGCAAGGCGAGCAGCGCCTGCCTGTTCGCGCTCTTCCCCGGTTACGTCGACCACACCGTCCACGCCCCGCACCTCGGCGACCAGCTTTCCGCCGCCGGCCTCAGCTGGAAGGGCTATTACGAGGATCTCCCCGCTCCCGGCTCCCTGGCGTTCCTCGGCGGCGATCCCAAGGCGGCCCCCGAGGCGCCGCGCCTGGCCTTCTACGCCGCCAAGCACTCCGGATTCGTCAACTTCGCCTCGGTGCAGAACGACCCGCGCCGGTCCGAGCATCTCGTCGGCTTCGACGCCCTGGACGCCGACCTGGCCGCCGACGCCCTGCCGAACTTCGCCCTGATCGTGCCAAATCAGTGCAACGAGATGCACGGACTGCGCGGCCCGGACCTGCCGCCGGGGTGCGACGCCGGCGATATCGGCGCCCTGATCGTCCGCGGCGACAAGGTCGCCGCCGATCTGGTGCGGCGGATCCAGGCGACGGCGGCGTGGCGTTCGCCGGCCAACTTCGCGATCGTGATCACCTTCGACGAGGGCGCCGGGGGCGCGCGCGGCGGATGTTGCGCGGTCACGCCGAACGCCCCTTCCAACTACGGCGGGGGGCACATCCCGACCATCGTCATCACCAACCATGGCCCCCGCGGCCTGAAGGATCCGACCCCCTACAACCACTACTCCTTGCTGCGCACGATGGAGGATGCGTTCGGCATCGGCGTCCATCTGCGCCACGCCGCCGACACCGATCTGGGCGTGGTCTCGATGGTCCCGCTCTTCGCCACTCCGCGACCTTGATCAGGCGAAGGACACGCTTTCTCGGGGCACTCAGGGCCCCAGCTCTCGTCGCCGTGGTCATCTACCGGGCCAAACACGCCGCAAGAGCCGACTTAGAGGTTGGCCGGAGTGGTCGGACTTCCGCTGGCTCACAAAGGCCAATCCAGCAAGATTGTCCCGCCGCCACACCAATCTTGCCTCATGGGAGTCGGAGGAACCTGGATCGACCAGCCAAAACCGGTTGGGCAGCCATGTTTGCGCCGACAATTCAATTTTGGCGCCGGTGTCCGACCAGTCGCGCGCGGTGCATGCTATCCGCGTCGCACCACCGCCATAGACGATCTCGAGTCCGCGAAACGTCCGGTATCTGGACGCTCGGCGCTTTTGGCTCGCCGGCGCTGACGCGGTTGCAAACGGGCGCATATGCATGCTTAAGGCGCGAATCGTTGCAGTTCGTTTACCGTGACCGGACCCGAATTTCGCCGAATCGAGTCCTGGGTTCAGGGTTCGAAAAGCCGGTGTGGGACACCACTGAGGGAGCCTGGGGCCCAGGCGGCGGCCAAGTTGCGCTGACAATGCCGAGCGCGAGGCTCGTCAGCCAACGGGCCCTCGTTTTGCTCGACGCGCCTCGAGCCACAGGGCGACCTCGCCCAAGGCGGCGCGCCGGCCACGCAACTGACAAGGTCCTCAGCCTTGCGAGCGATGCGGAGGCTGCGTGGTCCCGCTGAATCGCATCATACCGACAGAAGGGCCAACCATCGCGATCCAAAGGAGAGATTTGATGGGTGATCGGATTGCGCGCCACGCGGCCTTGGCAGGCGGAATAGCCTGCGGGGTGATGCTCTTGGCCACTGGAGCCTTCGCGGCCGACATGTCCGCGGAGGATGCGAGGATTGCGCGCCTGGAGGCGGCCGTTGCGTCGTTGCAGGCGCAGGTCCAGGCGCAGAGCGGGGTCGCCCGGGAGAACCTCGCGCTGAAGAGGCAGGTCGACGATCTGGAAACCCAGGTGGCGGCGCTGAAGACCACGCCGGCGACCTCGGCGACCGCGCCGCCGCCGTCCTCGCTCGCCGCCAGCCTTGCCGGCGGCGTCCCGCACGTCGCGACAGCTGACGGCGAGTTCAGCCTGAACCTGCACAGCATCGTTCAACTCGATACCGCCGCCTACTTCCAGGATCCCCCTGGACCGATCGCCACCGATCTTCGTCGCTCCGGACCCGCGCTCGGCTTCACCTCCTCCAATGTCGACGTCTCCCATGCCCGGGAACTCAAGGACGGGACGAACCTGCGGCGGGCGCGGATTGGAGTCGACGGCAATGCATTTGGCGACTTCCAATACAAGCTGGTGTTCGACTTCGGCGGTTCGGGAGTCGAGAACGCCGGCCAACTCTATGAAGGGTGGGCGCAGTACTCCGGTTTGGACCCACTGAAGTTGCGCATCGGCGTTTTCGCGCCTCTGGAGGGTCTCGCGGATCAGGACTCGCCGGCGGCGCAGCCGCTCCTGGACCGCCCCGCCTCGGCCGACATCGCCCGCGGCTTCGCGGCCGGCGAAGCCCGCATCGCCGCCGAGGTCTTCGGCGCAGGTGATCACTGGCTCGCCTCCGCCGCGGTGACCGGCAGGACCGTCGGCGTCATCAACACCGGTTCGCCCACCGGCGCTCCCCAGACCTACAGCGATCCCTTGGCGTTTGTCGGCCGGCTCGCCGCCACGCCTCTCTACGGCGATGATTGGCGCATCCATTTCGGGGTCCACGCAAGCTGGCTGGATCGACCTGCCAACATCAGCGGACCGCCGGCGGCATTCGCGACCCCAGTCGCCGAAGTCGTCGCCTTCAGCGACCAGGCCGAACTTCGCGTCGACGGAACCAAGCTCATCAATACCGGCGCCATCGACGCCAAACACGCCGACGAGGAGGGCGCCGAGTTCGCCGCCCAGTGGCGTGGCCTGTTGGTGCAAAGTGAATACGATCGCTTTCACGTCCAGCGCACGGCGAGCGGCGTCACCGATCCCCACTTCGAGGGTTGGTACGTCGAGGGAAGCTGGGTCCTGACCGGCCAGGCGCGGCGGTACAACGCTCAGACAGCCGCCTTCGATGCCCCGCCTGTCAGCCGCGGCGTGGGCGCGGGCGGCTTTGGCGTGGTGGAACTCGCCTTGCGTTACGCCGACATGAACCTCGACTATCACGCTGGAAGCCCCGGCTCGGCCCCGGCCGCCGACGCAATCCGCGGCGGCGATCTGGAGACCTGGTCCGCCGGCCTGAACTGGTACCTCAACTCGGTCGTTCGCCTGGCGCTCGAGGGCCAGCACGTCAACCTGCAGCGGCTATCCCCAGACGCCAAGACCTATCAGACCCCCCTCGGCGCGCAGATCGGCCAGAGCTTCAACACCGTCGCCGTCAGGTCGCAGTTGGCGTTCTAGACACAACACTCGATGGTCGCGCTCTTCGTCACTCCGCGATCTTGATGTAGACTGCGCGACGAAGAGGGAGGAATCGCGTCATGACGAAGCCGGCATTGACAGGCTTGGGGACCGCGGCCGTCCTCGCCTGCGCGCTCGCGGTGGCCGGCGCCCCGGCGGCGCGGGCCGAAGCGCCGCTCAAGGGGACGGTGGGAGTGTGCGTGCGCTGGGACGGCGATCCCGCCCATGTCGAGGAGGCGGTGATTGTCAGGCCCTCCAGGAACGCGGCCCTGAACGAGGTCATCCCCGGCCAGATCCGCGCCATGGACTGGCCCAAGCCCGCCACCGACTACTCCGGCCAATGGATGGGCGTGAACCTGGTCTTCGGCGACGCCCCGCCGTACGGCCAGGTCCCCAGCTGCGAAGCCCTGAACCGCGGCCAGCGCCCTCACTAGTCACTCTCACTGGCGAAGCTTCGCCGATCGCCTCGAGAACCCCCTCCCCCCCTCGTGAGGAGGGTGGACCGCGCGGCGGGACGGGCGGGGTCGCTCCCAAGCCCCTACCGTCTCGGCGCGCACCCCCGGCTAAACCAATCGTCAACTCTGCGCGGTAACCCCAGGTTAGTCCAAGCGTGGCAATGACAAGGCGGCTCCGACCAGATCGGGGTCGCCGGCGCGAGCGTGACCTGATTCCCATGTTCCGGATTCCGCAATTCGACCGCAAGGGAAGCGTCAGCGTCATCGGCGCCCTGGTGCTGCCCCTGCTCATCGGCATGAGCGGCTTTGTCGCCGAATATGGCCACGGGGTCCTCGCCAAGGCCCAGGACCAGAGGGCCGCCGATCTCGCCGCCTATGCCGGCGCGGTCGCCTACAACGCGACCAGTTCGACCACCACCATGACCTCGGTCATCGACAATGTCGCCAATCTGAACGGCGTGCCCACCGCCGATGTCACCGGCGCCCTGGTGACCTCGCCTTCCGGCGACGGCAATCAATCGGTGCAGGTCACGATCAACACCACCGTGCCCCTGATCATTTCCCAGGTCCTGGGAACCGGCGCCACCCTGCCGGTCAAGAGCACCGCCTACGCCGAGCTCAAGGCCAACGCCCAGGGCTGCATCATCGCCCTCAACACGGGCGGCGCCGGGGTCACCCTCAGCGGCGGCACGGCGGTCACCGCCAACGCCTGCGCCGTCGATTCCAACGCCACCGTCGCGGTTCCCTGCGGCGATACGATCACCACCATCGCGGTGAACTACGACTCTTCCTCGGCGCCCTCGCAGCCGTGCAGCGGCATCCAGCCGCCGGCCGGCAAGTCGGTGCGGATCATCAAGGCCCTGACCGCCGACCCGATCGCCGGCAACTCCGGGGTGAGCACCGCGACCGCCCGGCTGGCGACAGTCGCGGCGATGAGCAATCCGAGCGCCCCGGTGGTCTCGGGCGGCACGCCGATCAATTTCGCCTACAGCCAGGCTTCAACCCAGGCTCAGGTGAGCGCCGACGGCTGCTCGAGTTCCTTCTCCGGCAATACCTGGACCGTGACCTGCGCCAGCGGCGGGACCTACCATTTCGGCGCGATCACCACCGGCGGCGGGATCACGGTGAACTTCAACACCGGCGGCTCGGCGGCCACGACCTATGACTTCAGCGGCTCGATCACCAACACCGGGACTGCCATGACCTTCGGGCCGGGGACCTACAACATCAAGCAGGGGATCACCACAGGCGGCGGCACGACCACCACCTTCGGGGCGGGAACCTTCAACCTCGGTGCGAGCGCGAGTGGCTGCAACGGCGGGGGCAAGTACAGCATCTGCAACACCGGCACGAATCTCACCTTCGGCGGCCCCAGCACGTTCACCCTCGCGGCGGGCGTGTACAACAGCGGCGGCGAGAACCTGACCCTGGGCGCCGGCACGGGCAACAGCTTCAACATCGGCGCCAGCAGCGACGGCAACGCCTTTTACGCGGGCGGCGGCTCCAAGACCATTTTCGCCGACGCCACCGGCAAGACCTTCCAGATGGTCGGGACGTTCAACGTCGCCTCGGGCGGGGGAAGCTGCGTCAGCATCGGCGCGTCCGCCGAGCACGACATCAACGGCCCCTTCATCACCGCCGGGGGCACGACCCTTGGCGCCGGCATCTACACCGTCCACGGCTACATCGCCTTGGGCGGCAATGGCGGCGGCGATGTCACCTGCTGGGGCGCCACCGTGGGCATGAACGGTACCGACGTCAGCCTGGTGACCGACGGCTCCAGCACCCCCGGCTCGGGATCCTGTTCGGGCCAGGCCTTCTGCCTCGCCGCCGGCTACAACCACGTGACCCTGACCGCTCCGACGACCGGCGCCATGGCCGACCTCGCCGTGATCGGACCGACCTCCTCGGGCAACAGCCACGGCGCGACCTTCACCGAAGGGGCGAGCAACACATCCCTATCGGGGGTGTTCTATTTCCCCTACGGGCCGGTGAGCCTGAGCGGCGGGGCGAGCGTGGGCAACGGCTCTGGCCAATGCCTGGAGCTCATCGGCTCGCAAGTGACCTTGAGCGGAGGCACCACTCTGGCCTCCAACTGCATCAGCAGTGCGACCGCAACCTCCTCGGTGATCCTCGTCCAATGAACGGCTCTCGAAAAAGACTTCTCCGGCTGCGCGGCGGCCCCTTAGGCGCCCTGCTCGACGACCGCGGGATCGCGGCGGTCGAGTTCGCGATCCTCGCCCCGATCTTCGGGCTGATCTTCGCCGGCGTCGCCGACTTCGGCAACGTCCTCTTCACCCAGTTCCGCCTGAGCGCGGCGGTCTCGGCCGGCGCCAACTACGCGATGGTCAACCAGGCCAACGTCAGCTCCACCGGTGGGGCGGCGCTCGCCAGCAACATCGCCCAGGTGGTCGAGAGCAACGCCGGCTCGAACTGGGCCGACGACGGCATCGTCGTCAACAACGGGCCATCCAAGACCATCACCGGGGGCACGGGCTCGACCGGCGGGACAGCCTCGAACGCCGACAGCTGCTATTGCCCGACCCTGGCGCCGAGCTTCACCTGGGGCAGTTCGGCGACCTGCGCCTCGCCATGCTCCGGCGGCGGCATCGCCGGCAAGTTCGTCACCATCACCGCCAGCCACAGCTACACGCCGCTCTTCTCGAGCTACGGGATCGTGAGCAACGGGACGATCACGGTCACCACGGCCGTGCAGACTTCGTGATCCGCTCGTTGGCCGGCAGGTTTCGCGACTCCACCAGCGGCGCGGCCGCCGTCGAGTTCGCCTTCGTGGCCATGCCGCTGATGCTGCTCATCTTCGGCATCCTGGAATTCGGCCGGGCGCTCTGGGACCACAACGCCCTGCAGGAAACCGCCATGGCCGCCGCCCGCTGCGAGGGGATCTCCCAGGGCTCGCTTGCCTCAACCGCGGCCTGCAATGGGACAAGCGTCACCGCCTACACCCAGCAGGTCGCCTCGGGCTGGGGGATCACCGTGCCTTCCTCGGGGATCACCGCCACCGCCAGCACCTCCTGCGGCGGCGTGACCGGTTTCTCCCAGGTCTCGCTCACCTACACCTTCCAGAGCGCCGTCCCGCAGCTCCTCGGCGTCTTCTCCGGCGGCGTCCCGCTCACCGCCACCGCCTGCTTCCCGATCCAGCCCTAGGGGCGCGGGCCTGACGCCGCGGCGGCGGGATCGCGACGTCTTGACTCGGGTTGGGCAATTGCAACATGCAATGTATCCCTCCTTCTGAAAGGGATTCCGAGGTGTTTCAGGTGGCGATCTGAAAAAGAGAAAGGGTCACGGGCCGGGTGAGCGAAAGCGTCGCATTTCTGGCCCGTAACGTCCGCGATTCGACGAAAAGAGGGACCGGACCGTCGAAATCCGAGCCCGAAACGTCGAAAAACGCGTCCAAAACGTTGAAGAAACGGGACAGAATTTCAACGCCCACGGAACGCCACGGCGACGCCTATCGCCTTGAAGAGCAAGGATTTTCCAGATCCACGGGCATCATTTGGCCGGCGAGGCGTCGAAAAAAACGGCCCCGAAAATGTGCGTCTGCCTAGACGACCTTCACCATCCGCTTGCCGACGTTCTCGCCGGCCAGCAAACCGACCAGGGCCGCGGGCAGGTTCTCGATCCCCTCGATGATGTCCTCGCGGACCTTCAAGGCGCCGCTGTCGACCCACGAGCGAAGCTGGGCCAGGGCCGGCTCGCGCTCGGCGTCGAAATCCATGACCACGAAACCGGTGAGGGTGAGCCGGCGGGTGACGATCAGGCCCGGGACGCCGCGCGGCCCGTGGGCCGGGGGAGCGCCGTCGTATTGCGAGACCGCGCCACAGCAGGCGATGCGTCCGTGCTCGGCCATGTTGAACAGGCACGCCTCCAGCACATCGCCGCCGACGTTGTCGAAATAGACATCGATCCCGTTGGGGCAGGCGGCGCGCAGAGCCCGGCGCGTATCGCCGGCCTTGTAGTCCACCGCTTCGTCGAAGCCGAGCTCGCCAGTGAGCAGGGCGCACTTGGCGCCGCCGCCGGCGATGGCCACGGTCCGGCAGCCCATGATCCTGGCGATCTGGCCCACCAGCGAGCCCACCGAACCGGCCGCGGCCGAGACGGCCACCGTCTCGCCGTGCTTCGGGCGGCCGCACTTGATGAGCCCGAAATAGGCGGTGAGGCCTGCGATCCCGTAGACGCTGAGCAGATGGCTGAGAGGTTCGCGCCTCGCCAGCTTCGCCAGCCGCTTGGCGCGAAGCACGGCGTATTCCTGCCAGCCGGTATCGGCGAACACCAGGTCGCCTGGCGCGAGTTCCGGAACTCTGGACTCCACCACCTCGGCCAAGGCGCCGCCGGCCATCACCTGGCCGGCGCTCAGCGCCGAGCGGTAGGTCGCGCCCTGCATCCAGGCCCGGTTCGCAGCGTCGAGGGAGATGTAGAGGGTCCGCACCAGCACCTCGCCCTCCGCTGGGACCGGACGGTCGGCCCGCTGCAGTCGGAAGTGCGAGCTCGCGAGCTTTCCCTGGGGAATTTCGGCCAGGACGATCTGGCGGTTGGCGTCTGTCACGGTTTTCTCCTTGCGGGCCATGGGAAAAGCATTGGGGTGCGCGCTGCATAGGCCTCGTAGTCCGCCGCTCCGAGCTGCGCCTTGAGGAAGCCCTCTTCGAGCCGGGCCTTCATGGCGAAACCGAGCACCCCCAGAGCCAGCCCCAGAATGGCCGCGCCCGCGCCCTGGATGGCGGCCAGGGCCGCGGCGGCAATGAGGATTCCCGTGTAGATCGGATGGCGGACCAGCCGGTACGGGCCGGAATCGACAATGCGGTGATCTGCCTTGCGCGTCACCGTGCCCGACCACAGCGGCCCCAGGTGGACCCGCGCCCACCAGCAGAAGGCGAATCCCAGGGCGCTCAGTCCGACCAGAGCCCAGGCGAGCGGTTCCGGCGTCCGCCAGAGCGAGACCCACCCGGCGTTCCGTGACGTCCGGGAGAACAGGAGGAACGCGCCGGCCGCGGTCACCGCGAGGTTCGGCGCCTGGGCGCCGATCGGCGCCCGCTGGGCGGCCGGCGCGGCCCAGAGAGCCGCCAGGAACCAGGAAGCGGCGAACGCCGACCACAGCACCCACTCCGCCGCCAGCGCGTTCACCGCCGCGCCCCTTGTGTGTTGTGGCCCCGCTCGCCCATGGTCGGTGTGGCTCCCCCGAAGGACCGCGACTATAGCTCAGCCTCCGGTCTCCTGAAGGCAACCCGTCGCTCTTTCCGCCACCAAGCAGCCATTGAACCCCTCCCCGCCTTCGCCGCCGCCGCCCGGGCCCAGGTCCGGCTCTCGCTCCCGCTCCCGCTCCAAGGGTGGGCGCCGTAGAGGTTCAGGCTGGGTCGTGGCGGGAATCGGCGGCCTTGTTCTCCTCGCCCTCGCGGTCGGGGCGATCGCGTACGGCGGCTCGCTGCTCGACGGCATCCCCACCATTCCCGACCGCGACAGCCTCTGGGCGATAAGGCGCTCGCCGGGCGTGACCTTCCTCAGCCACGACGGCGCGCTCATCGCGACCCGCGGCGCCAGATACGGGATGCGGGTGAGCCTGGCTGACCTTCCCGCCTATGCGCCCAAGGCTTTCCTGGCCGCCGAGGACCGGCGGTTCTACAGCCACGGTCCGGTGGACGTCTGGGCGATCGCCCGGGCGGCCCGCCGCGATCTCGAGGCCGGACGAGCGGTCCAGGGGGCATCGACCCTCAGTCAGCAGTTGGCGCGCACCCTCTTTCTGAAGCCGGACCACACCCTGAAGCGCAAGGTCCAGGAGGCGGTCCTGGCGCAGCGCCTCGAAGAGATGCTCGGCAAGGACCAGGTCCTCGAACTCTATCTCAACCGGACCTTCTTCGGGGCCCAGGCCTATGGCCTGGACGCCGCCGCCCGCCTCTACTTCGGCAAGTCCGCGCATGACCTCACTCTTGCCGAGGCGGCCATGCTCGCCGCCCTGCCCAACGCTCCCACGCGCCTGGCCCCGACCAACGACTACGCCGACGCCTGGTCCAGGGGGAAGCGCATCCTGGCGATCATGGCCGGCGAGGGCTGGATCACGCCAGGGGACCAGGCGCAGGCCCTCGAAAATCCGCCCGTCCTCGCGCCGCCCCGCCGCGGTGAAGGCGAGTACAGCTACATTCTCGACCAGGCCGCGGCCGACGTTGGACCCCTCGCCGGCGGCGCGGCCGATCTGGTGGTCCGCCTGACAATCGATCCGAAGCTCCAGGCGGCGGGCCTAGCCAGCGTCCGCGCCGGAGTCGCCCAGGGGGGCAGGATGCGCGGCGTTTCGCAGGGAGCGCTGGTGGCCCTCGCTCCGGATGGCGCGATCCGGGTCATGGTGGGCGGCGTCGATCACGACAAGAGCTCTTACAATCGCGTGACCCAGGCGCACCGCCAGCCCGGCTCGGCGTTCAAGGCCTTCGTCTATGGCGCGGCCATGGAGAGGGGAATCACCCCATCCGACGTCCGCCAGGACGCGCCGATCGCGTTCGGTCACTGGACGCCCGCCAACTATGGCGGCCGCTATTCCGGCACGGTCACCGTCCAGCAGGCTCTGGCGCGTTCGATCAACACGGTTTCGGTGCGCCTGACCCTGGAGATCGGTCCCGACGCGGTCGCGGCATTCGCAAGGCGCTGCGGGATCAGCAGTATTCCCCCACACCCCGGGCCTTCGATCGCCCTGGGCGCCTACGAAGTCACCCTCCTGCAGCTTGCCGGCGGCTATCAGGTATTCCAGACCGGCGGCGGGCGGACCACGCCCTATCTCATCGAGGAGGTGAAGACCACGCGTGGGGACGTGGTCTTCGCCCACGCGCCCTCGGCGCCGATTCCGGTCTACGATCCCCTCTACGCCACGCGCATGGTCCGCATGCTCAAGACCGTCATCACCGCCGGGACAGGCGTCGCGGCGAACATCGGCCGGCCGGCCGCCGGCAAGACCGGCACCAGCCAGAAGTGGCGCGACGCATGGTTCGTCGGCTTCACGCCCGACCTGCTCGCGGCGGTGTGGGTCGGCAATGACAACGACCGGCCGATGGCGAAGGTCACCGGCGGGGAGATTCCGGCGCGGATCTGGAATCGCTTCATGGTCGCCGCCGAGAAAGGCGTCGCGCCCTCCGATTTCCCGTGGTTGACCGCCGAACCTCAGCCTGAACCTCAGCCGGTCGCGGCCAAGGACGCCGACACCTTCGAGGATCAACCGCCGACGCTCGATGGCGAGGATGCTCAGACGAGGCCCCAGGCGCCGGACGACAACCCGCGGGGCGATTCACAACTCGACGGGGCGAGCCCGCCCGCCGACTCCGCCGACGATCCGCCCTCGCCCGACCAGACCCGCGAATCGATGCGCGAGCGGCGCGATTATCGCGATCGTCTGCCCCCGGGTTACGACTCCGACCCGGCCTATCGGGATCCGCCGGATCGCCCGTCGGACGACCGCCGCCGCCGGCCGCCCGACGCCGCGCCGCCGGACGATGATCCCTATGGCCCGCAGACCGATCGGCGCTACCGATATTGATCGCAAAGCCCGTGAGCGTGGAAGCGTGCGGTGAAGACGCACGAATTGTCGGCAAGTCGACACAAAACTAGGACTCGCCGAATCCTTGGCGTCGCAGTATGATTACAATCGTCGATGGGCGGGAAGCGTGCCGGTGACTGGGTGGGAATTTACCGATTTCGGCAAGAGTTCATAAAACTCAACACGATGAAAGATTTCACGTTCTATATCGAAGACGACCGCTACCAGGTGGCGACGCTGCGGCTCGTCGTCGGCCGCGATGAGGCCAGGGCCCGGGCGCTCGCCGTGAAATGTCTGGAGGAGACTGTCCACCACCGGTCGGTGGAGGTCTGTGAACACGGCCGACTGCTGTTCACGCTGAACCGGGAGTACGCCGCCGACGCGAACGACCGCGCAATGGCCTCCTGAGGCGGTCCTCCACCGTATCCACCGCCGCGAAGCCCCTCCCGCTCCCGGGCCTCCATGGTGTAGAGAGTCGATCAGGCCCTTGATCTGGAGTCGGCCCCATGAGCTCAGCCTGGACCGGCGATGGTCCCGTTTCCGTTCCCCCGCCGCATGTCGCCTACATTGCGGGAGCATTTGTCCTCATCCTCGCCATCGTCGGACTCGGGCTCGGCTTCCGCGCCGCTTGGCGTCAGGCGCCCGAGCCGGGACTCGGCGCGGCGGCGGACTCCTCGGCCGATGACACCGTCGCGGCTCGACCGATTGTCGAGCTTCCGCCGCCGGTGACGGCCCCAGCCCCCGCCAAGGAGGCGGCCGCCCAGACCGACACCACCACCACCACTGCCGCCGATGACAAGAGGGCCAAGGAACTGGCGGCGCAGACAGCCGCCGCCCAGGCCGTCCAGGCCAAGCCCTCCAAGCCGGCGGCGGACATCGACGACATCCTGACCTCCGCCAGCGAAAAGCCCCCGGCGCCGGCCAAGCCCGCGACCGACGAGGCCCCGCCGCCGCCCAAGACCGATGTTCCGTTCTAGGCTCGTGATCCGCGGCGCCCAATAGCGGCGCGGGTCCGGCGGATGCGGAACCTGCTCCGGGTCGTTCTCGTGACGTGGGTCCTGGCGGCCTGCTCGCGGGGCGCGCCGACCACCCCGCTTGCTCCCGCGGCCGACGTCGATTGGCCCTTCTACGGAGGCGACGCCGGGGGCCAGAGATTCTCGACCGCCGCCCAGGTCACCCCCGGCAACGTCGGCCGACTAAAGGTCGCGTGGACCTTCTCCACCGCAGACAAGCTCACCAGGGGCGGCGCCTTGAAACACGCCTCCTTCGAGAACACCCCGGTTCTCGCCGGCGGACGGCTCTATCTCTGTTCGCCGTTCAACGAGGTCGCCGCGCTCGACCCCGGCAGCGGCCGCGCCCTGTGGCGCTTCGATCCGAAGGTGGCGACAGGGGTGAACTATCCCAACGACTATACCTGCCGCGGCGTCGCCTACTGGCGCGATCCCGCCGCCCCGCCCACCGCGCCGTGCGCGGAGCGCATCTTTCTCAATACCAACGATCGGCGGCTGTTCGCCCTCGACGCGGCCACCGGCAAGGCCTGCGGCTCATTCGGCGCCGGCGGCGTTCTGGATGTCGCCGCCGGCGTCGTCCTGGCCAAGCCCGGCGAGATGCAGATCACCTCGCCGCCGGTGGTGGCCGGCGATGTCGTGATCGTCGGCTCCTCGATCGACGACAACCAACGGGTCAAGGAGGTGTCCGGAGCGGTGCGCGCCTTCGACGCCAGAACCGGCGCTCCACGCTGGAGCTTCGATCCGCTCGCCGGCTCGGCCAGTGGCCTCGTCGCCGGGGCGGCCAATGTCTGGGCCCCGATGTCCGTCGACGAGGCTCGCGGTCTGGTGTTCCTGCCGACGACCAGCCCCAGCCCCGACTTCTGGGGCGGCCTGCGCGCGGGCGCGGATGCAAACGCCGACTCGGTGGTCGCCGTCCACGCGGCCACGGGCCAGGTCGCCTGGGCCTTCCAGACCGTGCACCATGATCTCTGGGACTACGACAACCCCGCCCAACCGACCCTCGCGAGCGTCGGCTGGGGCGGGAGAATGCGTGACGCGGTGATCCAGGTCACCAAGCAGGGACTGGTGTTCACCCTGGACAGGGCGAGCGGCGTCCCGGTCATTCCGGTGGTCGAACGCAAGGTTCCCCAGGGCGGCGCTCCCGGCGAAGTCCTCTCGCCGACGCAGCCCTTCCCGGTCGCCCCGCGACCGCTTTCCCCCAGCCGCATCGAGGCGAAGGACGCCTTCGGCCTCTCCTCATGGGAAAGGCGGGCGTGCGCCAGGAAGATCGCCGCCGCCCGCCACGAGGGCCTCTACACCCCGCCCTCCCTGCAGGGCACGATCCTCTACCCGTTCACCGGCGGGGGCATGAACTGGGGCGGCATGGCCTTCGATGCGCGGCGCGGGGTCGCCTTCGTCAACACATCCAGCGCCATGCATCTGGTGACCCTGATCCCCGCCGCCAGGCTCAGGGCCGCCCAGGCCGCCGAGCCCGACGTGGAGATCTCGCCCAACCAGGGCGCACCCTTCGGCATGCGCCGCCAGGTCCTGCTTTCGGGCCTCGGGCTGCCGTGTAACCCGCCGCCATGGGGTCAACTCCACGCCATCGACATGAGCACCGGCCGAGTGCTGTGGGAGGTTCCGCTCGGCACGCCTCGGGACAAGGCGCCTTTCTCGCAGTTTCTGCTGCCGCACGTGGGCATGCCCAACTTCGGCGGCCCGATAGCCACGGCCTCGGGCCTCATTTTCATCGGCGCCTCCCTCGACAATTTCCTGCGCGCCTTCGACGCCGCCACGGGCGCCGAGCTGTGGCGCGGACGCCTTCCGGCCGGCGGCCAGGCGACGCCGATGACCTATGTCTTCAAGGGCCGGCAATATGTGGTGATAGCCGCCGGCGGCCACGCCAAGAGCGACACCAGGCGCGGCGACACCCTGGTGGCCTTCGCCCTGCCGAACTGAAGCGGCGGAGGCTCAGGCCTCCAGCTCGATGTCCCAGTAGAGATAGTCCAGCCAGCTCTCGTGGAGGTGGTTGGGCGGAAAGCCGCGGCCCCGATCCTGGAGTTCGTACATGGTCGGCCGGCGCGGATGCCGGCGCGGACGCATGGCCGATTCGCCAGGAGTGCGCCCGCCCTTGGCGAGATTGCACCGCGCGCAGGCGGTGACGATGTTTTCCCAGGTGGTTCGCCCGCCTCGGGAGCGGGGCACCAGATGGTCGAAGGTCAGATCCTCGCCGCGGCCGCAATACTGGCAGGAGAACCGGTCGCGGAGGAAGAGATTGAACCTCGTGAACGCCGGTGGCCGGTCCTGGGCCACGTAGCGCTTCAGGGAGACGACGCTCGGCAGGCGCATCTCGAACGAGGGTGAATGAACCACGGTGTCGTAGGTCGAGACCACGTCCACCCTCTCCAGGAACACCGCCTTGATGGTGTCCTGCCAGGGCCAGAGCGACAGAGGATAGTAGGAAAGCGGCCGATAGTCGGCGTTGAGGACCAGAGCGGGCGCGCCCGAGGGCGGGCGGCTAAGCACCTGCACGGCCGCCTCCATCGCCGTTGCACGGCGCCGCAAAGAATTGCCTCGGCTGTAGACTGAAGGCCCTGGCTCCTTGTAGGTCGGCTGAGATCGCGGGGCGCGAGCTTAGGCGAAGTTTTGGGACATCTCCATGACACAGCGCCTCGCGTCCAGGACGAAGATGGCCCGAAACGCGGAAGATGGCGCGAAACTCGCTGTGGCGAAGGCCAGATAGAGATGGCTGGCGGGAGGCGGAGTGCGGTGCGGGGATTGGGTCCGGACGGGCGGGCGGGTCGAATTGGCCGATCGTCGCCGGGACGAATCGTCGGCCGGGGCCGTGAAGGCGGCGCTGGTCAGGGACGGAGTGCTGGGCTGGAGAAAATCAACTTTCGGATCGCGGAGGCAGTGGGGTGCGTTTGAGAGGGGTGGCGCAGACCAGCCCCTCTCAAAGCATCGACCTGATCACGGTCGCGGGTTTCAGGCGCCGACGACGGCGGTGGCGCCGGCGACGATCACGCCCAGGGAGACCAGGAACACGGCCATGGTGCGGTCGAAGATGGTGAACATGCGGGTGACAGACATGGAAGAAATCCCTCGTTTTGGTTTGAACCCCTCGATTTCCGCGGGGGGCTGTCCGATCTGGACAACGCTTAGATAGCATCTATCTGAACGATGTCAACATAATCTTTACAGCGCTTGGATTAAGTTTTACGGTGACCGCCATGAGAGAAACTGCGAACGCCCTCGCCCGCCCCTACCACCATGGCGATCTTTCGCGCGCCCTGGTTCAGGCTGGCCGCCGAATCCTGGAGAGCGAAGGGCCGACCGCGCTTTCCCTGCGCGCGGTGGCCAGGGAGGCCGGGGTCAGTCCGGCCGCGCCCTATCACCACTTCAAGGACAAGTGCGAACTGCTCGAAGCGGTCGCCAAGGAGGGGTGGCGCGAGCTGGGCGCCGCCATCGCCAAGGCCCGCGCCACCGCGCCGGACGCCCCCGGCGCCATCACCAACATCGGCGTCGCCTACGTCTGTTTCGCGCGCGAGAACCCCGCCCTGTACAGGACCATGTACAAGAGCGCCTGCGATCGGGAGACCATGGGCGACCATACAAAGGACGCCGACAGCGGCTTCAGCCACGTGCAGGAGGCGATCATCGAGGCGGGCGCCGACGGTTCCAACTCGCGTGAACTGGCGCTTGCGACCATCGCCGCCTGGTGCGCCGCCCACGGGGTGGCCGAGATGGCGGGCTTCAAGGAATTCGAGAGCCTGAAGGCCGAGATGGGCGGCGAAGAGCCGTTCGTCCGCGCCCTTCTCGAGCACGTCGGCGTTTTCGCCCGGAAGCCGAGGCGCGCCGCGGCGGAGTGAGCCCGCCCGCCTTCGTCACCCGCTTCGCGCCCTCGCCCACCGGCCGCCTCCACCGCGGCCACGCCTTCTCCGCCCTGACCGCCTTCGACGCCGCGAGACGCGCCGGCGGCGAATTCCTTCTGAGGATCGAGGACATCGACGCGGGCCGCTGCCGCCCCGAGTTCGAGGCGGAGATCCTGGGAGACCTCGCCTGGCTCGGGATCAGCTGGCGAGAGCCGGTCCGCCGCCAATCCGAACACTTCTTCGAATACCATCGCGTCGTCGAGGCGCTGCGCGGTCGTGGCCTGCTCTACCGGTGCTTCCGCACCCGCTCCGAGGTGCTCGCGGACATCGGGCGTGCGCCGCAGGGGCCCGGCGCGGTATTCACCGGCGGCCCGCTGAGCCCCTCTTCGGAGGCGCGTCTTGTCGCCGAAGGCCGGCCCTTCGCCTGGCGGCTGTCCCTGGCCGCCGCGCGCCGCGAACTCGGCGGCTTCGAAGGCGTCGGCTTCAGCGAGGAGGCGCTGGGCTTCGTGCAGGCCCGGCCGGAACTGGCCGGCGACATCATCCTGGCGCGCAAGGACGTGGGGATCGCCTATCACCTCGCGGTGGTGCTGGACGACGCCTGGCAAGGTGTGACCCACGTGATCCGCGGCGCCGATCTTTTCGCGGCGACCCACATCCAGCGCATTCTTCAGGCCCTGCTCGATCTTCCGACCCCGGCCTACCGCCATCACAAGGTTCTTGTGCGGCCCGACGGCAAGCGCTTCGCCAAGCGCGACACGGCCGAGACCCTCGCCGATCTCCGCGCTGGCGGTCTGACCGCCGCGGCGCTGCGCGCGCAACTCGGCTTCTAGGACGCGCCGCGCGCGCTTTCCGCCGCGCGCCGCCAGTAGCGGTATCGGTAGGCTTCGACGAAGCCCGCCCCGCGATAGAGCCCGACCGCCGCGCCATTTTCGGCCTCGACCTGCAGATAGACGCGCCTCGCGTCCGAGCGCCGCGCCGCGGCCAGCAGGGTCGTGAGGATCCGCCTGGCGAGGCCCCGGCGACGATGGTCGAGGTCGGTGCGCATCGCCAGGACGCCCGCCCACGCCCCCTCGACGGCGCACGCGCCGATCGCCGCCGGCGTCTGCGCGGTCGCGACCGCGAAGTAACGCGGCGCGCGGATGCGGCCGAGCGCCTCTAGTCTTTCGCGCGCGTCATCCGCATCGGGGCCCTGGGCGGCGGCGAACACCCGGGCGAAATCGCGGTCAGGGCGGTCCGAGAGGGCCACGCCTGGATCGGGCTCGCCGCATGCGGCGCCGAGCATCACCAGTGTCGTCGTCGTCCCTTCATAGCCGAGCGCCGCCAGGTGTCGGCTCAGGGTCCCGGACGAACCTTCCACGACCTTGAACAGCGGCGCCAGCCCGCGTCGCTCGAACCACGCCTCGACGGACGAGATCGCCTGGGGGAGCGGCTTGCCGGGTCGCCCCAGGGTCCAGCACGAGTTGATCCTGCCGGAGTAACCGCTCGAGGCATGCAATCGCCACTCGCCCAGCCGCTCGCGCTCCGCCGCAGGCCAGCCTCGGGCGGCGATCGGCTCGACCTCGCGCGCCAGGGCCTGGGCGCGGGTCACTTCTCGGCGAGCAGGGCGTCGACCAGGGCGTGGGCGGCGGCCCCGGACCAGTCGGCGCCGCCGGCCAGCCGCGCCCGCTCCCTGCCATGACGGTCGTAGACGATCGTCGTGGGGACGTCCTCGATCGGCGGACGAAGGGCGTAGGGAAGCCGGTAGCTGGGTTCGCTGTAGAAGACGAGTGGCGGGTTCTTGTCGATGAAGGCATGGCCCGCGGTCTCGTCCTCCCCCTTGCCGAGGCTCACTGCGACCACGGCGAGGGGCCGCCCGGCGTAGGCCGCCTGGAGCTTGGCGAGGCTGGGGATTTCGAGCTTGCACGGGGCGCACCAGTTCGCCCACACGTTGAGCAGGGTGACCTTGCCCTTGAACTCGGCCAGGGTGTGCGACCGCCCGGCGGCGTCGGCGAACGGAACGGTCGGCGCCGGTGAAGGCTTGGCGCTCACCACCAGCTTGGCCATGCCGCCAGTCGCGAACGGCGCTAGATCCCCCGCCGTTTTGGAACAGCCGGCGATGCCGTATAGAACCCCGGCGAGCGCGGCCAGGACGCCGAGGCGAGCGGCGGCGCGCGCCGGCGTCACCGTCCTGGCGGCAGGGAATGGGTTCATGACCGCCGACTCCAAAACTTCCGGCCATTCTCTATGGGGCGGGCGCTTTTCAGCCAAGCCCGCGGATCTGATGGCCGCGATCAACGCCTCGATCGCCATCGACCGCCGCCTCGCGCCGGAGGATCTCGCCGGCTCGCGCGCCCACGCCGCGATGCTGGTGGCGTGTGGAATCATCGAACCTGGGGACGAAGTTGCGATCCAGCAGGGCCTCGACCTCATCGAAGCCGAGATCGCCGAGGGGACCTTCCCCTTTCGCGACGAGTTCGAGGATATCCACATGAACATCGAAGCGAGGCTCGCCGAGCTCATCGGCGCCCCGGCGGGCCGACTGCACACGGCGCGCTCGCGCAACGACCAGGTCGCGCTCGATCTTCGCCTCTGGGTGCGCGGCGCCTGCGACCGCGCGCGCGATCTCATCGTCGATCTTCAGCGGGCGCTGCTGGACCAGGCCGAGACCCACGCCGAAACCCTGGCGCCGGGCTTCACCCACCTGCAGAACGCCCAGCCGATCACCTTCGGCCATCATTTGCTGGCCTATGTCGAGATGCTCGGTCGCGACGCCGGCCGGTTCAGCGGCGCGCGCGCGCGGATGGATGAGTGCCCGCTCGGCGCGGCGGCTCTCGCCGGCGCCTCGTTTCCCATCGACCGTGCGATGACCGCTCGCGCCCTCGGATTTCGGGGACCCACGGCCAATTCCATCGACAGCGTCTCGGCGCGCGACTTCGCGCTGGAGGCCCTGGGCGCGGCGACGATCTGCGCCACCCACCTCTCCAGGCTGGCCGAGGAAATCGTCCTTTGGGTGAGCCCCGGTTTTGGCCTGGTGCGCCTCTCCGACGCCTTCACGACCGGCTCGTCGATCATGCCGCAGAAACGCAATCCGGACGGCGCCGAACTCGTGCGGGCGAAGGTTGGTCGCATCCTGGGCGCCTTCACGGCGCTCGCGGTGGTGATGAAGGGCCTGCCCCTCGCCTATGCCAAGGACATGCAGGAGGACAAGGCGCCTGTCTTCGAAGCCTTCGACGCCCTGGAACTGAGCCTGGCCGCGATGGCCGGGATGGTGAGAGACATGGTTGCCGATACCACAGCGATGGAGACCGCGGCGGGCGCCGGTCATTCCACGGCCACCGATCTCGCCGACTGGCTCGTCCGCGAGCGTCAGATCGCCTTTCGCAGCGCCCACCACATCACCGGGGCGGCGGTCAAGAGGGCCGAAGCCCTTGGTTGTCCATTGTGGCAGACGCCGTTGGCCGATCTCCAGGCGCTGGAGCCGACCATCACCAGCGACGTTTACGAAGTGCTCACGCCGCGGGCCTCGGTTGAGAGCCGCACGAGTTACGGCGGGACGGCGCCTGATCAGGTGCGCGCCCAGGTCGCGCGTTGGAAGGAGATTCTCGCATGATCCGCCCGGTCCTTCTGCTCTTCCCGGTCATCGCCCTCTGTTTTGGCGCCTGCGCGAAGGTCGGGGTGCTCGAACGGCCGGCGCCGCTCTTTGGGGCCAACGCCAAGGCCCAGTACCAGGCGCAACAGCGCGCCGCGGCCGCGGCGGCGGCCAAGAAGAGAGAGCGGGGCGAGGCCGAAGCCCTGCCTCCGGATGAAGCCGATCCGGGCTCGGTCCCCTCGACGCCCCGCAACCGGCCCATCGAGGGCCAGCACCAAAGTCCGTTCGGCGCTCCGCCGCCCGGCGTCCTTCCCGATCCGTTCAACAATCCGCAATGAACCACTTCGAGGTTCGCGAAGGCGAACTGTGGTGTGAGGAGGTCCGGCTCTCGCAAATCGCCGAGGAGGTCGGAACGCCCGTCTATGTCTACTCGACCGCCACGCTCGAGCGCCACTACCGGGTCTTCCGCGACGCCCTCTGGGAGTATGAGGCGCTCGAAAGGCCGCTGGTGGCCTACGCCGTCAAGGCCAACGCGAACGTCTCCGTCCTGGCGACCTTGGCCAGGCTCGGCGCGGGAGCGGACACCGTCTCGCAGGGTGAAATCCGCCGCGCCCTCGCCGCTGGCATGCCGCCGGAGCGGATCGTCTTTTCCGGGGTCGGCAAAACCGGCGATGAAATCGCGTTTGCTCTCGGAGCGGGCGTGGGAAGGATCAACGTCGAGTCGGAACCCGAGCTCACTCTCGTCGAAGCCATTGCAGCGGCGCGCGGCGCGCCGGCGCCGGTCGCCATCCGCGTGAACCCCGATGTCGAGGGCGGCGGCCACGCGAAGATCTCCACCGGCGCATCCGCCAGCAAGTTCGGCGTCTCCCTGGCGCAGGCGCCCGTCCTCTACGCGCGGGCGGCGGCCAGCCCGGCGCTCCTCGCCCAAGGACTTGCCTGTCACATCGGCAGCCAGATCACCGACCTCGCGCCGCTCAAGACCGCCTACCTCGTCATGCGCGGCCTGGTGGAGAAGCTTCGCGGCGAGGGCATGGCGATCGCCAGTCTCGACCTCGGCGGCGGCCTGGGCGTTCCCTACTTCCAGCAGACCGATCCTCCGACGCCCGGCGCCTTCGCGGCGATGGCGGCGGCGACGGCGGGAGGGCTGGGGCTGCAACTCATCTTCGAACCCGGCAGAGTGATCGCGGCCAACGCCGGCATCCTGCTTTCGAGGGTGATTCACATCAACGCCCGCCCGGACGGTCGAAAATTCGCGGTGCTGGACGCCGCGATGAACGATCTGCTTCGTCCGGCCATCTACGACGCCTTCCACGACATCCGGCCGGTGGCTGCGCGCGCCGGCGCGCGGACGCCTTACGATGTCGTCGGGCCGATCTGCGAGAGCGGCGACACTTTCGCCCGCGATCGCAAGCTTCCACCCCTCGCGCGCGGCGATCTCCTGGCGTTCATGACAGCGGGCGCCTACGGAGCGGCGATGGCGAGCGAATACAACTCCCGACTACTCGCGCCGGAGGTTCTCGTCAGGCGGGACGCCTTCGCCATCGTGCGCCCGCGGCCAAGTTACGAGGAAATGCTCGCCAAGGAGGTGCGCGCACCCTGGTTGTAACCGCGGGCGGGCCCCGAGAGCCGTTCAGCTCTGAGCGTTGGCCGCCGGCGAGGGAGGCGAAGGCGGCTCGATCGGCCCCTTGAGGGCCAGCGGGCCCGCCGGCGGCGGCGGCGGCGCCGAGAAGGTCCTGGCGAGGGGGCCCCTGACCGCGCCCGGCGCGAAGCCGACCTCGAGGTTCGCCGCCGCCATCGGCGGATCGAGGATGGCGACGGCGAACCGACGCCTCGCGCCGGCGGGAATGCGCAGGCCGGGCGCGGTCGCGATGCGCCCAGCGAGCCGCCTGCCGGCGCCGTCGTAGAGCGCGAGCCGCAGCGGCGGCGAGGCGACGGGCCTGTCGACGATGTTGCGGATCACCCCGAACACCGCCAGGGCGACGTGGCCGTCCTGCAGGGCAGGCTCGGCGCGGACGGCCTCGATCACCAGGCCGACACGATTCACCGGAAGTCCGATGGCGGCGTATGCCCCCGCGGACCCCGGCACGGAGCGAACGACTGAGTCGCGGAAGATCACCGCCGCACCGACGACCAGCCCCAGCACCACCGCCGCCGCGCCCACGGTCGCCCCGGTGAAGGCGGCTTCACGCCAGCGTCGACGAAGGCTCACCTTCGCGCGAAAGGCCCTCGGGAGGGCCGCGCCGCCCGAGGGCGAAATCGCCTCTTCCCCAGCGACCGAGGGGGAATCCGCGGACGGAGCGGTCCAGGTCGTTTCGCAAGTCCCACATTTCACGGTCCGGCCGCCGGGCCTGATCTGGCCGTCTGGCACGAAATAGCCGGTGGCGCACTTGGGACAGGACAGTATCATGGACGTCGAATCGACACCTTAGGCGAGGATCATCATCGAGGTTGCCGATTTCCACTCTGATGTCCAGAAACCCCTCAGCCGAGTCGCACCAGAACGATCCGTCCGGCGATAGCGCCGCTGTGCGCTTCGCTGGCGTGAGCATGGCCTATGGCCGCGAGGCGCCTGTCCTCAGAGACGTCTCCTTCAGCCTCGCCCCCGGTTCGTTTCACTTCATCACCGGGGCCTCGGGCTCGGGAAAGACCACGGTTCTCAAGCTGATCTACATGGCCGAGCGTCCGACCGGCGGCCGGATCGAACTCTTCGGTCAGGATCTGACGAGCCTGCCACGCAATGCGCGGCCAGCTGTGCGCCGGCGGATCGGCGTCGTCTTCCAGGAATTCCGCTTGCTGGAGCACCTCTCGGCCTTTGACAACGCCGCGCTCGCACCGCGAATCGCCGGCCGCAAGCCGGCGAGCTACAGCGCCGATGTCGCCGAGCTCCTTGGCTGGGTGGGTTTGGGATCGCGCATGCAAGCCCTGCCGAACGCCCTCTCCGGCGGCGAGAAGCAACGTCTGGCCATAGCGCGCGCGGTGGTGAACCAGCCGGACATCCTGCTCGCCGACGAGCCGACGGGCAATGTCGACGCGGCGATCGCCCAGCGGATCCTGAGGCTCCTGAGCGAACTCAACCGTCTCGGCACGACCGTTCTCATCGCCAGTCATGACGAGGATCTAGTCGCCCGGTCGGGCGTTCCGGTGCTCCATCTGAGCGAGGGCGGAGTGACGCGTTTCGAGCGCGGCCGCGAGAGGGTCGCCTGATGAGCATGGAAGCCGCTGGCTGGCGGCCGAAATCGCTGCTTCCCAAGGAGGACGGGGCGCAAGCAACCCTGCTGTTCGTGATCGCCGTCCTGGCTTTCCTCGCCAGCCTCGCCGCGATCGGCGCCATCGCCTCCGAACGCGCCGCGGAGGGCTGGAGGGATCAGCTCATTGGTTCAGCCACGGTGCTCGTTCGCGCTTCCGGACTGGAGAGCGCCGACGCGGCGGCGGCCCGGGCGGCGGAAACCCTGGCCGGCGTGAGGGGGGTCGCCGAGGCCAGGGCGCTCGACAAGTCCAAGGGCGACGCCCTCGTCGCGCGGTTCATTGGCCCCGATCCCCTGCCCGCCGACCTGCCCGTTCCGCGGCTCGTGGCCGTGGATTTTGCCAGCGCGAATCCGGCTTCGGTCGCTGACCTCCGCCGCGCGCTCGAGGCCGACGGCCTGGACGCCACGGTGGAGGATCACAGCCTGTGGACGGCCCAGATCATGCGCACCGGCGCCCTGGCGCGATGGGCGGCGATCGGGCTGTTTCTGCTCATCTCCGGGGCCGCCGGGGCGCTGGTCGCCTTCGCCACCCGTCAGGGACTCGACGCCCGCCGGGACCTGGTGGAGATCCTGCACCTCTCGGGGGCGAGCGATTCCTTCATCGCCCGGCTATTCCAGACCCGGTTCGCACGAATGGCGGCCCTGGCGGGCGCCGGCGGCGGGGCGGCCGCCGCGCTCGCGGCCGCCGGCCTGCATCTCTACGGCAAGGGCCAAAGCGTCGCGGCGATCATGCCGGTGGCATGGACCGATCTTACGGCCACCCTGCCCTGTCCGATCATCGCGGCCCTGATCGCGGCGGTCACCGCGCGCGTTACGGCTCAGGCGGTCCTCAAGAACGCGCCATGAAAGGCCTCGCGGCGGTTCTCGTCGTGGCCGCGATCTGGCTGGCGGGCATGCTCGCCTTCGCCGATCGCATCGCCCGGCTCACGCCGGCGAACGAACCGGCGCCGGCGGACGGCATCGTCGCCCTCACCGGCGGTTCCGACCTGCGCCTCGAAGAGGCGACCGGCCTGCTCGAAAGCGGCAAGGGCCGCCGGCTCCTGGTCTCGGGAGTCAATCGCAAGGCCACCCGGCAGGATGTGCAGGGGGTCACGGGCGCCGCGAAACCGCTCTTCGACTGCTGCGTCGACCTGGGGTTCACTGCGGCCGATACGCTCGGCAACGCCCGCGAGACGGCCGACTGGGCGCGGGCGATGAACTATCGCAGCCTGATCCTGGTCACCGCCGACTACCACATGCCCCGGGCGATGCTCGAACTGAGATCCGCCCTGCCGGGAGTGTCGGTCACGGCGTTCCCCGTCGCCACTCCCGAACTGGACGTTCGCCGCTGGTATGCGACCTCCGCGAGCGCGCGCCGGTTCGTCACCGAGTACCTGAAGTATCTGACGATCCTGCTACGCGAGATGCTCCTTGGCCTTGGACACAAGCAGACCGTGGACGTGCACCGCCTTCCCGCCGCAGCGGCCAGCCCGCACCCATGATCCTCGCCCGATCGCTGCTCTTCGCCGTCCTCTTCTACATTTGGTCGGCGGCGGTCGCCGTGGCGATGCTGCCCATGTTTCTGGGCGCCCGGCGCTGGCTGACCGCGGCGACGGCTTTCTGGGCCAGGGGCGTCATCGCGATGCTGCGGCCGGTGTGCGGCATCAGAGTCGAGGTAAGGGGCCGTGAACACGCGCCCAGCGGTGCGGCGCTGATCGCGGCCAAGCACCAGTGCATGTTCGACACCATGGCGCCCCTGGCCGTGCTCGCCGACGCCTGCTTCGTCATGAAGCAGGAGCTTCTGCGCATTCCCTTCTATGGCGCCCTCGCCAGGAAGACGGCGATGATCGTCGTCGATCGCGAGGGCCATTCCGCCGCCCTGCGCAAGCTAGTCGCCGACGCCAAGGACCGGATCGAGAGCCGGCGCCAGGTCGTGATCTTTCCCGAAGGCTCGCGCACTCCGCCAGGAACCACCGGCCAGTACAAGCCGGGCGTCGCCGCCCTCTATCGCAGCCTCGGCTTGCCATGCACGCCGCTGGCGACCAACTCGGGCGTCCATTGGCCGGCGCATGGCTTCATCCGCCGCCCGGGCGTGATCGTCTATCAGTTTCTGCCCTCCATCCCTGCGGGGTTGCACCGCGGCGAATTCATGCGGACGCTCCAAGAGAGGATCGAGACCGCTTCCCAGGCCCTGCTCGGAGAATGAACGACGATCAGTCCTTATGTCGCGTCTGCACGAGCTCGAGCAGACGCTCCATCGACGGGTCGCGAATCCCCTCGTCGCTCAGGTGCTCCACCAGATCGCGCAGGTAGTCGACATTGGGCCCTGAGAGGCCGCTGGCGCCGGCGATGAGCCTCGCCTGCGCTTCCAGGGAAAGCTTCCCCGCCCATTGGGGATGACGACAATCCGACAGAAAAGCGACGGCGGCGATCACCTGTCCGTCGGCGAGCCTCGCCTGGACCACGGCCTCGACATAGGTCTCCGTGGGCTGCTCGCGCTCGCTGAGATAGGCCTGGACTGCCGGCCACTCGCGCGGGTCTATCCTGTAGGCCGCCCCGCGCACCGATCCGCCCGGCGCCAGACCGAGCACGAGACCGGGCCTGGCTGGCGTTCCCCGGTGGTGAACCGAGAAGATGCAGAATGCGCGCCGCCGGCCATGGAGCCAGGCCGGCCGGCGTTCTACAAAGCCAAATCCCGGACGCCACATGAGCGAGCCGTAGCCGAACACCCATGGCTCTTCGGGTTCGCGCTCGCCCATGACACCCTTGGTTCCTCATCACGGCCCTCACCCCATGAGCCATAACGATCGCGACGAGCCGCGCAAACGCCGCCGCCTGGGGCTCCTTGGCCCCATGGTCGTGCTTCTCCTCGCCGCCGGCGGCTGGTCCGGCGGCTGGTTCTGGCTGAAGGGCGAGGTCGAGCGGCGCATGGACATGGCGCGAGCCGCATGGACCGGCGAGGGCCGCGAACTGGCTTGGGAGCGGCGCCGGATCTACGGCTTCCCGTTCCGTCTCGACGTCGACCTCGCCGGCGTGCGGATGCGCGAGCCCTCGGGCTGGGCCCTCGCGGTTCCAGAGATCGAGGCGGAAGCCTTCGTTTTCGCGCCGACCCGATGGGTGGCGTTGGCGCCTCAGGGCGTCGTCTTCACCCGCCGCAGCGGCGGGCCGGTCGTCGTCAGGGCGAAGGTTCTGCGCGCAAGCCTTTCGGAGTTTGCAGCCTCTCCGCCACGCCTTTCGGTGGAGGGGATCGGGCTGTCGTTCCGGGCCCCGCGCGGCGCCAATCCCTATTTCATCACGGCCGCTTCGCAACTGCATATCCACACCAGGGCCGGCCCCGCCGATCAGGGCGCGGTGTTCTTCGAACTCGACAAGGCCCGGGCCCGTCTTGGCGGCCTCATGGGCCGCATCGCCGGACGAAGGCCGGTGAACATCACCGCCGACCTCATCTATTCGCACGCCAGCGCCCTGGCCGGAGCGGACTGGCCATCGGCGGTCACGGCCTGGGCGAGCGCCGGCGGGGCCATGACGGTGCGCAACATCCAGATCGCCGCCGGCGACGCGATCCTCAACGCGAGGAGCGGAACGCTCACCGTGGGCGACGAAGGGCGCCTGAACGGCGCGCTGACCGCGACCCTTCGCGAGGCGCCTCGGGCGCTGCAGGCCATGGGCGAAGCTGGAACCATTTCACCCGAAGCGGCCCGGACGGCGAGCGCCGTCATCGGCGCCGGCGGCGATCGCTCTGGAATCACCGTCACCGTCCACTTCCAGGCGGGGCGGACAACCCTGGGTCCAGCAGCCATCGGCCCGGCCCCGCGCCTCTATTGATCGAGGCTCCTCGGGGGCGACAGGGCTGTCACCAGCCTGCGCCACGTGTAAGAGCGCGACTGACGCCACGAGCCCAGACCTATCGAGATCCGGACACCGCCCGATGACCGCCGCCCCTCTCGCCGACGAGGCCCTTCGCGCCGCCAGCCCGCGGCCCAAGCCCGGCATCCTCGAGATCAAGCCCTATGTCCCCGGCAAGGCCACGGCCAAGGGCTTCGCCACCCCGGTGAAGCTCTCGGCCAACGAGAACATCCTGGGCTGCGGCGAGGCGGCGCGCAGCGCCTTTCTGGACGCCGCCGCGTCGCTCTTCCGGTATCCCGATGGCCGGGGCGGAATCCTGCGCCCGGCGCTTGCCGAGCACTACTCGCTGGATGCCGATCGGCTGATCCTCGGCTGCGGCACCGACGAGATATTCGCCCTGCTCAATCAGGCCTTCCTGGAGCCGGGCGACAACATCGTCCAGGGGGAGTTCGGCTTCGGCGCCTATGCGATCGGCGCGCGCGCCAACCAGGGCGAGGTGCGCCTCGCCGCCGAGCCGAACCTGCGGCTCGATGTCGACGCCTTGCTGGGGGCGGTGGACGAGCGCACCCGGCTCGTCTTCCTGGCCAATCCCGCCAACCCCACCGGCACGTTCATCACCGAGGCGGAGATCCGCCGCCTCCACGGCGGCCTGCCGGCGGACGTGCTGCTGGTCCTCGACGGCGCCTATGCCGAGTTCAACCGCGACCGCGCCTTTTCCGACGGCCTCGAGCTGGCGCGCGATGCGCCAAACGTGGTGGTCACCCATACCTTTTCGAAGCTGCACGGCCTGGCGGCCCTGCGGGTGGGATGGGCCTACGCGCCCCTTGCGGTCGCCCAGGCGGTCGATCGCATCCGCCTGCCGTTCAACACCTCCATCGCCGGCCAGGCCGCGGCCGTCGCCGCCCTGGGCGACAGTGAGTTCCAGCGGCGCAGCGTCGAGCATGTCGAGCGGTGGCGCCCGTGGCTCGCCCAGCAGTACGGCGGCCTGGGCCTCGAAACCACGCCCTCGGCGGCCAATTTCATCCTGGTGAGATTCCCGCCAAGGCAGGGCCGCACCGCCGCCGACGCCGAAGCCTTCCTCGCCGGTCGGGGCCTGCTGGTGCGCGGCGTCGGCAACTACGGTCTGGCCGACCACCTGCGCATCACCATCGGCCTGGAGGAACACAACCGCGCCGTCATCGGGGCCCTGACCGAGTTTCTGGTCTCTCCAGGAGCGCCATGAGCGCCATCGTCTATCCAAAGATGGCGGTGATCGGCTGCGGCCTGATCGGCTCCTCGGTGGTGCGGGCGGCCCGGAGGCGCGGCGCGGTCGAGACGATCGCCGTCTGCGACGCCAGCGCCGCGGTGCGCGAGCGGGTCGAGGCGCTGGGCCTGGCCGAGATGGTCACCACCGATCCGGCGCAGGCGGTGGAGGGCGCGGATCTGGTCGTCCTGGCGACCCCGCCCCTGGCCATCGGTCCGGCCGCCGCCGCCGCCGCGAGCGGCCTGAAGGCCGGCGCCACGGTCACCGACGTCGGTTCGGTGAAGACCGCGGTCGCCCAGGCCCTCGAGGCCGTTCTGCCCGAGGGGGTGTTCCTCGTCCCGGGCCACCCCATCGCCGGCTCCGAACAGTCCGGGCCGGACGCCGGCCTGGCGACGATGTTCGAGGGCCGGTGGACGATCCTCACCCCCAAGGCGCGCAGCGACGCACCGTATCTGGCCGCCGTGGCGCGGCTGGAGCGGTTCTGGGTCGCGCTCGGGGCGCAGGTCGAACGGATGGACGAGAGGCACCATGACCTCGTGCTGGCGGTCACCAGCCACCTGCCGCACCTCATCGCCTACAACATCGTCGGCACCGCCGCCGACCTCGAGGAGGTGACGCGCGGCGAGGTGATCAAATATTCCGCCGGCGGCTTTCGCGACTTCACCCGGATCGCCGCCTCCGACCCGATCATGTGGCGCGACGTCTTCCTCGCCAACCGCGACGCCGTTCTGGAGATTCTCGGCCGCTTCACCGAGGACCTGCAGGCGCTTTCCAGGGCGATCCGCTGGGGCGACGGCGACAAGCTCGAGGAGCTTTTCACCCGTACCAGGGAGATCCGCCGCGGCGTCATCGAGGCCGGGCAGGAGACGGCCGAGCCCAACTTCGGGCGCGATCGCCCCGGCCGGTGAGGCGGCGGCTACTGCCGCGTCATTTCCGCCCGAACCTGGGCCTTGGCCTCGCCGCGCTCGAGGTTCTGGGGAATCTCGAACACCACCCTGGCGATCACGCCCGGATAGGCGAACGGCGCGTCGTAATCCTCGGTGACCGGGGAGAGGCTGCGTCCGAGGTCCATGCCGGTCGAGGAGATCATGAAGAGCAGCCGCGGCAGCTTTCCGGACGCAACCACCTTGCCGTCCACCAGGAGGCTGACATCCGCGCCGCGGTCCTCGGCGCGCACGACCGTCAGGGCGATTTCGCGCCGGCCAGGGCTCAGGGCGGCCGGCGCTTCGATGCGCGTGTGGGCATGAAAATCGTTGTAGTCGAAGACCAGCCGGCCGTGCCTGACGAAGAGCACGAAGCCGCTGTTGAGGCTGCCGCGGGCGATGAGCGCGCCATCGCCGTTGTCGACGGGATGCTCGAGGCTGACCGTCGTCTTCCACCCCCGGGCCGCCGAGGGACAGGCGTCGGCGACGATGTGGGAGACCGGCGGATAGTAGACGAAGCGGTTGCGCGATGAGGGAAGGCCCGGGCGCATCGAGGCGCGGAAGAGCGCCATCGCCGGCCGATCGTCGAGGGGCAGGGCGCCGTGAAGCTCCGCCTGCGCCCACCAGAGATCGATCATCCGCTTGAGCCGCGCCGGCTCCCGCCCGGCCAGATCCTCGTACTCCGAAAAGTCGCCGGCCAGGTGATAGAGCTCCCATCGGTCGTCGTCGAAGGCGGTTCCGGGCCGGTGGTGGGTGACGGCCTTCCAGCCATCCGCCCAGATCCCCCGGTGGCCCAGCATCTCGAAATACTGCGGGCCGCGCGCGAGCTTCGCGGTCGGATCGGCGAAGGTGGCTTTGAGGCTCACCCCATGCACAGGCATCTGCGCCACGCCGGCGACCACGGCCGGCTGCGCGATGCCGACCACATCGAGGATCGTCGGGGCGATGTCGATGGCGTGGCAGAACTGGGTGCGGGTCCCACCTGCCGCGCCCAGGCCGGCGGGCCAGTGGACGATCAGCGGGTCGCGCACGCCGCCGCCGTGGGTGTTCTGCTTGTACCACTTCAAGGGGGTGTTGCCGGCCTGAGCCCATCCCCACGGGATGTTGCAGTGGCTGTTGGGGCCGCCGATGTCGTCCAGGCGCAGCACCGCCTCGGCGACATTCTCGCGGATGCCGTTGAACCACTTCATCTCGTCGAGGACGCCGCTCGCCCCGCCCTCCTGGCTCGCGCCGTTGTCTGAGACGATCACGAAGACGGTGTTGTCCCACCGGCCGATGGATTTCAGGAACGAGGTCAGCCGGCCGATCTGGGCGTCGGTGTGTTCCAGCATGGCGGCGAACGCCTCCTGCAGGCGGGCGGCGACCTTCTGTTCATCGCCGCTGAGTTCGGCCCACGGCCTCACCCCCGGATTGCGCGGCGCGAGGCGCGTATCGGCCGGGATCACGCCCTGGGCCTTCTGGCGCTCGAACCACTCTTCGCGCACCACGTCCCAGCCGGCGTCGAACTTGCCGCGCCACTTGTCGAGAAAGCTCCGCGGCGCCTGGTGCGGCGAGTGCATCGCGCCAAAGGCCAGGTAGAGAAAGAACGACCGCTCCGGAACCAGCGAGACCAGATCGCGGATCATCCCCGTCGAACGATCCACCAGATCCTCCGAGACATGGTAGCCGGACCGCGGTCCTCCCGGCGCGTCGACGAAGTGGTTGTCGCAGGTGAGCTCGGGGAAGAACTGGTCGGTCTCGCCCTGCAGGAAGCCGTAGTAGCGGTCGAACCCCTTCTGCAGCGGCCAGTTGGTGAAGGGCCCGGCGGCGGAGCACTCGGCCATCGGCGCCAGATGCCATTTGCCGGCGGCGAAGGTGGCGTAGCCGCCCGAGCGCAGGATCTCGGCGAGGGTCGCGGCCGAACGCGGCGTCGCCCCGCGCATGTTGGGAAAGCCGGTGTCGTAGTTGGAAATCGCCCGCATCCCCACAGCGTGGTGGTTCCTGCCGGTGAGCAGACAGGCGCGGGTGGGCGAACAGAGCGCCGTGGTGTGGAAGCTTGTGTAGCGCAGGCCGCCGGTGGCCACGGCGTCGATGTTGGGTGTTGCGATGGTCGAGCCATAGCAGCCGAGGTGAGCGAAGCCGGTGTCGTCGAGCACCACCAGCACCACATCGGGCGAGGCGGCCTTGAAGGCGGCGGCGGGCCACCAGGGCGTGGACTGCTCGATGGTCCGCCCGATGACGCCGCCGAAGTCTTCTCCGGAAGGGGTCTTGTGGGTCATGAGGCGGCCTCCGCGACCGGGGTGTCGGGAAAGTTCCGCCGCCATACCGCGGCCAGTTCGGCCAGCGCGTCGGCTCTCCTGGCGATCGCGTGCAGGCGCGGTCGATGCTCGGCGAACCAGGCGCGGCGAGGGCGCCAGCGGGTCATGGCGGCGATGTAGATGTCGATGGCCGAGAACCTCTCGCCGAGAAACCACGGCGAGGCCGCGGCCTGATCGACCATGGCCCAAAGACCTTGAAGGTAGAGATCGACGCTTTTACGGAACGCCGCCTGGGCGGCCTCGCCGGTCACGAAACGCCTGGGATCGTCGGCGTAGGTGAAGGTCGGATAGATGTTGGCGACCAGGAACACGAGCCAGCGCAGGAACCCCGGCCGCTCGGCCTCGCCGACCGCCGGGACGAGCGCGGCGCCGCTGGTGACATCGGCCAGATGCAGGGTCATCGCCGCGCTCTCGGTCATCACGCTCCCGTCCGGCAGGAGCAGGGTCGGGATTTGCGCCACCGGATTGATCGCCGCCAAACGCTCGCGCGCCTCGGCCGAGGCGAAGAGGTCGTCAACCTCCTCGATCGAGAATGGCAGGCGAAGCCAGGCGAGCTGCGCCTCGACGATCACCGAGCCCCAGCCGCGCCTCGCGAAGAGGGTGTACATCGCCATTGCTCCCATGAGCGCCGCAGTGGCCGCCGAGGGTAGAGCATCGCCTCGATCAGAGTATAGCCGCCGGCGCCGGGCGTTTGGTCCTTTTCGGCCGCTCCCAGACGACGCCGGGGTATCCCCTCAGGGGAACGAGGCGCTCGCCGCTGTAGGTCCACTCCTGCAGCTCGCCGATGGCCAGGTGATAGCGCGGTTCGCGCCCGGTGCGCTCATCGAACAGAGCGCGGGGAATGTTCACCATCCGCGGCGCGCGCCGGCGTTCGTAGAAGAGCGGCGAGCCGCAGCGGGCGCAAAAGCTTCTCGCCGCCCCCGTGGCGGGCTCCTCGAAGCGGGTGATGGCGCCCTCGCCCTTGACGATGCGGAAGCGGCTGCGCCAGCTTCCCACATAGGTCGCATAGGCCGCGCCGTGCGCGCGCCTGCTGGCGGCGGAGTGGTCGTGCCAGGCCCATACGGCCGGAACATCGATCTCGACCTCCACCTCGCCACAGAGGCAGCGGCCCCGCGCCTGGCCCGCCGAGGCGCTTCGCGCCCGGCGGCTCGTCTCTGAACTGTTCACCGGCGGCCTCGACTGTCGCGCTCCACCCCCCGATTGAAAGGGCGGCTCAGCCTAGCGCACGATGCCGGTGAGGTGAATCGGCCGCTCCCAACGCACTTCCCCGCCGGCGCGCGCCGGCGGAGCTACCTGTGCGAGGCGGCGACACTCTCGCGCCTCAGGTTCACGAGGACTTTCGGCGTATCCCGCTTCAGGCCGGCCCGGACCAAGGCGGCGGGCGCGAGGATGTTGACCGCGACGCGATTGACATAGATCACCCGGGTGCCGGCGCCGCCGCTCAGCGGCTCCAGGCGCCACTCCCCCGCCTCGGCCTTGAGATTGCCGCCGACCTTTCGGAAGCGGATCACGCTGAAAGGCTGGAAGTCGTTGCGCATCACGTTGTGGATTTCCGGCAGGAAGATGTTGCCGCGGGTGACCTGCTCGCGGACATCCCACCCTCTCTGTTGATCGCCGGAAAGGATCTTGCAGCTGGTCACGGTGACCACCAGGCGCGCGGCCATCCGGCAGTCGGTCATCAGGGCCCACACCGCTCTGGCGGGCGCCGGAATGTCGATCGCCGCGTGGATGAGGACAGCGCCGTTGGTGTCGGGCAGGACCTCCGCCCACGGCCTGCCGCTGACGAGAATGCGCTGGACATCGCGCGACGGCTCCCAGGCCAGGGCGAGGGCCGGAGCGGCGAGGCTCAAGGCCGTCGCGAACGTCGCCATGCCGATCAGTCGTGACTTCATGAGAGGGGCCTTTCGAGGATCGAGGCGCAATCTGCGTGCAAAGGCACGACAGCGCCGGGGGGCTTGCGCGCCACGAGTTCGATCGAGGCGGCGACCATAGACCCGTTGAATCGGGCGTAAGTGAGACGGGGCGCGCCGGGGCGGCGCCGGTCTTCGCCACAACGGCCGCCCGAGCTAGGCTCGGCGCGCCGGCGGGTCCATTGTCCCAGACCCACGGAAACCGCCGCATGAACGATAGCGAACTCGCCAAATTCCAGAGTGATGCCACGGTGCGGCTGGGCCCCCGCGCCATCTTCGGGCTTGCCCGGCGATCGGGGCGCCCCGGCGCCGTCCCGACGCGGCTGAGGCTCTGTGCGGCCCTGGCGCATGCCGCCTTCGCCGCGCCCGACCATGTGGCGGCGAGCTGGGATGCGGCCGCCGCCGGCTGGCTGGGCGCGGCGGTTCGTGGCCCGGCGGTCCGGCCGCGCCGCCGGCGATCCCTGCCCATTCCGCCGGCTCTGTGGAGCGCGTTCCGGGACCTGGCGCGGCATGCGCGGACCGGCCTGCTCGGCGCTGCGGAGGTCACCCGTCGCACCGCCGCCCTGGGGGCGCTGCTGGACGAAAGGTTCGCGCAGCGCGCCGCCGAGGCGGCCCTGGCGTGGCCCGGGATAGCGGCGCTGGCGCAATCGGCGCTGCCGGACCGCTGGCGCCTCGAGGATCTGGAACACTGTCCGGCGGATTCGCTGGCGAGGGAGTTTTATCGCCTGGTCATCGACAACGGCTTCGATCTCGAGGTTCTCGAGCGCGGGGAGATGGCGCTCGCCGCGCTTCCCGCGCCGCTCGGCTATCTCAACGCGCGCATCCTGCAGTGCCATGACCTCTGGCACATCGTCGCCGGCTACCAGACCACCGGCATGGACGAGGTCGGCATCTCCGCCTTCCAGCTGGGACAGTTCGGCCACGGCTATTCGGCCAAGTTCCTCGCCCTGGTCGCGACCGGCGCCGCCGAGCGGGGCGACGAGAGCTTTGGCCGACTGATGGACGTGATGGCCGGCGCCTGGAGACATGGCCGCGAGACGCTCCCGCTGATGCGCATCGACTGGGAGACGGTGTGGCGCGAGCCGACGGCCGAGATTCGCGCGAGGTTCGCAATCGCGCCCTATGCGCCGCCGCATCCGCGCGGCGCCACAGTCCTTCTCCCCTTGCGGGAGAAGGTGACCCGCGGGAGCGGGTCGGATGAGGGGTCGATGGCCCTCGCCGCTCGTTCTTAGGCGATCAAAGGCGAAGGCGGCGCGACCCCTCATCCGTCGGCTTCGCCGCCACCTTCTCCCGCAAGGGGAGAAGGGCGCAGGTGCGCGGCGGTGGCTTCGATGGCTTCGACCAGGCCAAGGCGCTGGAGGGTGACGCCGTCGGGAAGGCTGGAGAAGAGGCGGCTCGGCGCGGCGGCGTCGAGCATCACGAAGACGCCGCGATCCTCCGCCCTACGGATCAGGCGGCCGAAGGCCTGGGCGATCCGCCCGCGGGCCACCGCATCGTCATAGGCCTTGCCGCCAAAGCGCCCGCGCCTCGCCTTGTGGAGGATGTCGGGGCGCGGCCAGGGCACGCGGTCGAAGACCAGCAGGCGCAGCGAGCGGCCCGGAACATCGACGCCGTCGCGCACCGCGTCGGTCCCGAGCAGGCAGGAATCCTCCTCGGCGCGGAAGATGTCGACCAGCGCCCCCACCTCGATGGGATCGACGTGCTGGGCGTAGAGCGCCAGGCCCAGGTCCGCCAGCGGCGCGGCGATGGCGTCGTGGACGGCGCGCAGGCGGCGGATGGCGGTGAAGAGGCCAAGGCCGCCGCCGCCGGCGGCGCGGAAGAGTTCGCGCATCGCCGCCGCCACCTGGCGGGGATCGTCGCGGCCGACGTCGGTGACCACCAGGGCCAGGGCGTTTCGGCCATAGTCGAAAGGTGAGGCCAGGCGCAGGGTCTTGGGCCGCTCGGGCAGGCGCGCGGCGCCGGTGCGCATCTCGGCAAGGGCGAAGGGATCGGCGAGGGTCTGGTCGGCGAGGGTCGCGCTGGTCACCAGGATCCCGTGGGCCGGAGCGATGACCGCGGCGGTGAGCGGCTCGGTGGGATCGACCCAGTGGCGGCGGCAGGCGGCGTCAACGACCCGGCCATAGAGGAAGGTCGCCTCGAACCAGTCGACGAAGTCGGGGTCGTCCTGGGCGTTCTCGTCGATGGCGGTCAGCATCGAGCGCCAGGCGGGGAGCAGCATCCGCGCCCGCCGGTCGAGGCCGCGCAGGGCGCCTTCGATCCGAGCCCGCTCCGAGGCGCCAAGGGTGTCGGCCTCCTCGTCGAGCACGTCCTCGAGGCGCCGGGCGAGGTCGGTGAGGGGAATCTCGACCCGGCCCAGGGCCTCGGCCGCCGCCCTGGCGGTGGAGCGCACCCGATCCAGGGCCGGGCGGGCGTGGCACTGCATGCCCTGCTCGGAGGGCGCGGCGCGGGCGCGGAGCTGTTCCAGGGCGCTGACCAGGAAGGTCTCCACCGGTCCGGCGGGGCTGATCTCCCCGGCGCCTGGGGCGATACGTCCGGACCAGCCCTCGCCGGGGAGGGCGACGGCGGCGCGCACGGCGCCGGCCAGGGCGGTCCTGGCCTCCTCGCGCTCGGCGACGATATCGCCCAGCCTGGCCTCCAGGCCCCGGCCGCGCCGCCCGCGGCCTTCGGGTCCGCGGATCCAGCGGCGCATCTCCGCCGCCTCGGCGCCCGACAGGGCCGCCGAAAAGGCGCTGTCGGCGGCGTCGAAGAGGTGGTGGCCCTCGTCGAAGACGATGCGCCTGAGCCTCGCGGCCTCGCCGTCGGCGCGGGCGCCCCGGGCGAGGCGCGCGCCATCGAACGCCGCCTGGGTGAGCACCAGGGCATGGTTGGCGATCACCAGATCGGCGCGCGCCGAGGCGCGGATCGCCTTCTCGACAAAGCAGGCGCGGTAGTGGGAGCACCCGGCGTGGACGCACTCGCCGCGGCGGTCGACGAGGTTGGCGGCGCTCGCCTGGGCGGCCGGTCCGATGGCGAAGAGGCTCGAAAGCCAGGCGGGAAAATCGCCGCCGGTCATGTCGCCGTCGGCGGTGGCGCGGATCCAGCGGGCGGCGAGGCCAAGGCCGATAAGGTCGATCCCGCCGAGCTGGGCGGCGTTGGCCGCCTCCTGGAAGTTGAGCAGGCAGAGGTAGTTCTCGCGCCCCTTGCGCACCACGGCCTTGCGCGCGCGGATCGCCGGGTCTGGGAAGACCGAAGCGGCCTCGCGCTCGATCTGCCGCTGCAGGGCGCGGGTGAAGGTGGAGATCCACACCGTGCCGGCGTTGAGCTCGGCCCACAGCGAGGCCGGCGCGAGATAGCCCAGGGTCTTGCCGATGCCCGTTCCAGCCTCGGCCAGCATCATCATCGGCTCGCCCTCGCGGTCCCTCGGCTGGAAGGCGTGGGCGCTCTCGGCGGCGAACACCGCCTGGGCCGGGCGGGCCTCGTCCAGGCCGCTTCGCGCCAGCAGCTCGCCAAGGCGCTGCGCCGCCGCCGCCGGCTCGATCGGCCGGGAGGCCGCCTCGCCGGCCGGCGCCTCGTCCTGCCATTCCTTGAGCCGGTTCCAGACATCCAGCCCCGCGCCCCGCCACGGCCGGCCCATGGGGGCCGAGCGCAGGGCGCCGATCACCGCCGCCGCCCAGGCCCAGCCGGCGCGACCGAGGGTCTCGGCCAGGGCGAGCGCCTCCTCGCGGCTGGGAGTGGGAGAGGCGGCCAGTTCGCCAAGGAGCAGACCCGCGGCCTCGCGCAGCGCCGCGGCCTGGCCGGCGACGTCCCTGGGTTCGGCCAGGCCGCAGGCGAGGGCGAGACCGGCGGCCGAAGGGGCGCAGAACCGCGCCGGCCTCACGAAGGCCCACAGCTCCAGAACATCAAGGAGCCGCGCCGAGCGAGGCGGCGCATGCAGCTCGAGCCGTCGCGCGGTCATCGCCGCGTGGGCGAGGAGCACCGGCCCGGCCTCGAAGAGGGCCCGCGCCTCGGCCGCGCCCACAACCCGCGCCCCGCCCCCATCGGCGATGGCCGCCTTGCCGCCGGGAAGGACGACCAGGGCGGTCGCCAGATCGAGCGCGGCGGCGGGGGCGTTCACGGGCGGCGCCGTCTTTTTTCCATGAACCTCACGAACTCCACGAACGAGGAGGCGGCCGGTATGATCATAGGACCAGGCGTTCGATGCGGGCCTTTGGCGCGCTGCCGAAATTCACCAGCAAGCCTAGCCGGAGACCTGTGGCCCTCAGGTAATTGAGTACTTGCGCGCGGTGCTCGGGAGCCAGGTCGCGCACAGCTTTTAACTCCACGATGATGCGCTCGAAGCACACGAAGTCAGCCTGGTAGGATTGCCTGAGCAACCTGCCCTTGTAGGTGAGTCCCAGCGGCTGGATCGCCGAAAACGGTATTCCTCGGGCCGTGAACTCGATCGCGAGGCACTCCTGATAGACCGCCTCCAGGAACCCCGCTCCCATGTGACGGTTGACCTCGAAGATGGCGCCCTGAATCTGGAACACCTCATCGGCGTAGAGCAGCGACTCGTGGGCTTGAGGCTCGGGCTTGCGGGCGCCGGCGAGGTCGTCTTCTCCACGAACCTCACGAACTGCACGAACGGGCACGGTGCTCGCAGGAACGGAAGGTCTTTGCGCGCCCTCGGCGCGCTCTAGACGTGCGCCAGCCAGATCAACAAGTGGCACCGAGAGGGTCGGTTCGTGGGGTTCGTGGGGTTCGTGGTCGCCCTCTTTCCCACGAACTTCACGAACTGCACGAACGGGCGGGTTGGTCGCTGGAACCGATGGTCTTTGCGCGCCCTCGGCGCGCTCCAGAAGGGCGCCGGTCACATCACCCGGAGGCCCGGAGACGCCCTGTTGGTGGAGTTCGTGGGGTTCGTGGTCGCCCTCTTTCCCACGAACTTCACGAACTGCACGAACGGGGGGGTTGGTCGCTGGAACCGATGGTCTTTGCGCGCCCTCGGCGCGCTCCAGAAGGGCGCCGGGCACGGTGCTCGCAGGAACGGAAGGTCTTTGCGCGCCCTCGGCGCGCTCTAGACGTGCGCCAGCCAGATCAACAAGTGGCTCCGAGAGGGTCGGTTCGTGGGGTTCGTGGGGTTCGTGGTTCATCCTCAAGCCTCCCCTTAGACGGCGTTTCCGCCTGACTAGCTTAGCCGATCGCAGATGGAAACGAAACGGGAACGTTCGCCCCTGGCGATGAGCCTCACATGGTCTTCCAGTTGTTGGTCTTGCCCTGGTTGCGCATCGCTTCCCAGTCCCACTCGGGGCGGCGGGCGGGAGGGGGAGGCTCGGGCGCCGGCAGGGGGCGGGAGAGGCAGGCGTAGCGGGTCTCGTCGGCGATGTGATCCTCTGAGGTTGTGTCGAGATCCTCGGGGCGGCCCGGGTCGTGCTGGAGCACCGGGACGGTGCGGATGAAGTCGCGGCAGGTGTCGAAGACATAGAGCATCGGACCCTCCTCGCCGCCGGCGATCCGGGCGCGCATCTGGTCCCAGCCGGAAAGGGCGCCGGCCTTGCCGACCCGGGTGTTGTCGGCGGGCCGCCAGTTGAGACCCATCCGCCGCATCCGCTCGCCGTGCGAGGGCCCGCCGTCCTGGCGGAAGATCGAGGGGTCGGCGACGCCCCAGGTGATCTTCTCGCCCGCCTCGCGCGAGGCGATGCCGGCGGCGATCTCCTCGGCGGTGAGGCGCAGGCCCTCGCCCATCCGCTCGCCCCTGCCATACCATTCGCGGTAGCGGATCATCGCGCCCCTGGGGATGGTCCCGTTCTCGGCCGGCCAGGGGTCGGAGGCGATCGCCCACCAGCCCACCGAGAAGGGGGCGGCGAAGCCCCAGTCGAAGCTGCGGAAGCGGGTCCAGAAGCGCGGAACGGTGAACGGCCTGACGATGTTGCGGCTCGACCAGCGGTCGAAGAAGGCGCCCTGGACGACGTTCCAGTCGCCCTCCAGCCAGGCGCGGACGAGCTCCTTCGAACCGCACAGTTGCAGGCGGGCGACGTAACCTGGGTCGTTGGCCAGCAGCCGCGGGTTGTCCTGCAGCCGCGCCGGGATGAACAGGCGGGCGAGCTGGAGGCGCGCGCCGTCGAAGGGATCGACGAAGGTCTCGGTGACGACGGTGTTCGGCCCCGGGTCGATGTAGCGGGCCTTGACCCAGTTGTGCCCGGCGCCGCCGGGATTGCAGGTGGCGCGCAGGCCGCAGGGGACGCCGGCGGCGCTGCGCAGGGTGGCCTTGAGCTTGTCGAGCGGGCGCGGATCGGGGAACTGGGTCAGCTCCTCGATATAGACGCGGGTGTAGGCGTGGCCCTGGTAGCCGTCGGCGTCCGCGTCGCGGTCGAGATAGCGGAAATAGAGGATGGCGCCCGACGGCCAGGAGAAGCACGAGCGGGAAAGGTTCCAGGTCGCGTCCTCGAGGCCGTAGATCTGGCGCGCCCGCTCGATCGTCGGCTCGAGGGCGATGCGCGTGCGCCGCACGAGCAGTCCGCGCGCCCCGGCGCCGTAGCGCCGCGCATGGCGGGCGAACTCGCCGAGCGCCGCGTCGGTCTTGCCGCCGCCGCGCGCCCCGCCATAGACGACCTCGAAGACCTCGCTGGTCACGAAGGCCTTCTGCGGGCCTTTCTGCGGCGCCCAGGGCTTCATGGGCCGCCGTCCCCGACCTTGCCGCCCGGCGCCTCGGGGCCATAGAGACGCGTCCACTCCTCGTCGCTGACCTCCCGGTCGAGTTCGGCGAAATAGGCGGCCCGGTCCGCCGGCACGGCCGGCGCCTCGGTCGGAAGCCGCACCTTCAGCTTCGCCGCGTCGACGAAGCACGCGCGGGCGATCGACAGGCCGCGCGGATCATCGCGGGCGAGGGCCTGCTTGGCGATCTCGAGCAGCTGGTCGATGAGCCAGCGGGTGTCGCGAGAGCCGCCGCCGGCCAGGGAGGCCTTCAGCGCCTCGACGCGGGCGGCGAGGACCGGGCGGCGAAGGAGCGTGCGCCCATAGCCGGGGGTGAGGAAACCGGCGGTCGTGGCCGCCTCGTCGGCGGTCGCGCCGCCGGCGTGGGCCTGGACGAAGGCCTCCTGCCGGGAGCTCGCGAGCGGCGTTGCGGGATCGAGGGCGATTTTCTTCGTCATCAGGCCCGCCAGGCCGCGGCGCAATCGCGATATACGCTAGTGGAATCCGATGGATAGGGATGATGGCCGGCGCCGGGCCGGGCGCCGGATTCGTCCCGATTCGTTGGTTTTGCTTCCGTTTTCGTCACCGATCCATGGCCGATCGGTGCGGTTTTTTTGCCAATTCTCCCCAGGAATTCGGCGATTTTTGTCGCGGGCCGGCGGGCGGCGGCAGGCGCGCGCCATCGGCGGACCGCGAACCTGGACTCCTGCATGATGGCGACCTCCTCGACATTGCAGAATGTAATCCACCGAGCTGGACTTGTCAATATGCAATGTCTGGGCTCGCGACCGGCGGCGACTTGACTTCCGCCGCGAGGGACGGGCGGATTGCGGCGCGGGGAGGACCGGGCATGAAGGCAGCGCACAAGATCGCCGTTTTCGCTGTGGCGGCCTGGCTCGGGCTTGCGGGCTGCGCGGTCCAGAACCAGTTCTCGGGCTCGGTCGCCGGATACAACACCGAGACCGAGCGCGCCCAGGACATCGCCGTCCTGCTCAACGCGCTGCGGGCGAGCAAGCGGCGCCCCCTCACCTTCTTCGACATCACGTCCGTCTCCGGGGCGAGCCCGGCGTCCGGCTCGATCGGCCTTTCCCTTCCCCTTTCGCAGAACGGAACGACCTCGCGGGTCGCGACGACGGTCACGCCCATGGTCGCGCTTTCCGGGGGCCCGACGGTGACCGCGGCCCCGGTGGTGACGCAGGAATTCTACAAGGGCATCCTCGCGCCGCTGCCCAAGTCGACCATCGATCTGTTCGTCCAGCGCGGGATCAGCCGCGATCTGCTCTACAATCTGCTGTTCGACAGGATCACCATCTCGAGCGACGCCTCCACCGGCGGGGCCGGCGCCTTCCACGCCGTGGTGGTGAACAGCCCCGGCGACGATCTGGGCTCGGCCCGCTTCCAGCGTCTCGTGGAGATCCTGGTCGACTTGGGTCTGACCACCCGGAAGACCAACGGCGAAGCGACCGTCTATGGTCCGATCTATCTGCCCTCGGACCTGTCGGGCTCCAACCTCGTGGCCAGGGCGACGGCGGCCGGCCTTGAGGTCGACGCCGTCAACTGGTGTGATCTGGACCTGAACGACCGGCTGGAGCTGGCCGGTCGGCTGCATGGCGGCAGGCGCATCGCCGCCACCGTCGGCGAGATGGCGAATCTCTGCGCGACCATCGGGGCCTTGCACGAGAAGCTCGCGCAAACGCCGCCTGACAACAAGCGGCGCATCGCCTGGCTGAAAGCCGGTGAGAAGTCGCTCTGGATCCGCGCCGCGGCCGAGCGGGGCATCCCGGCGAACGTCTACCGGCTGGAAAAGACCGACCCCACGCCGGGCGCGGAATTCTGTTTCGAGCCGTTACTGGCGACAGATCCCGGCGCGCCGCCCTCGGCGACCAGCGCCTGCGAGGCCAAGAGCGGGCCGGCCACCGCGCATGGCCGCCCGGCCGAGGGGCTGATGGCGCTGCGCGCGCCGTTCATCGACCTGCGCGGCGAGCAGGGCCTCTGCGCGGCGCTGTTCGCCGCCCCCCAGGACAGCGGGCGGCGGAAGGCGTGCGAGAGTGCGGACCCCGACCAAATCGCCATCGCCATCACCCCGCGATCGACCTATTCGGTGATGTACTACCTGGGGGCGGTGGTGCGGCGGTGGCTCTATCCCGATCCCAAAGCCGGGAACGATCCTGGCGGCAAGCTGATCCGGCTGCGCATCGTCCAGCCGCAGGGCCGCGAGGCCGGCGCCGGCTGCACGCCCTATTCGGCCCGGGCGGAGCACTGCACGCCCCTGTTCTGGGTGGACCAGGGCGCCGAGCGGGGTTTCCTGAGCGTCAGATACGACGGCGCGACCTATGTGATCCCGGCGACCGCCGCGGCGGGCGAGCTCTCCGAGCGCTCGGACATGACCTACGAGGTCATGGACATCGTCACCGAGATCGTCGACCTGAACCGATCCTCCAAGGACCTCCCGGCGAGCAGCGTGTTCACGCTGCAGGGTCTGCCCTGAGGGCCGACTGGCCGCCCGTCTCTTCCCGGCCGCGGCAAAGGAGAGCCGCGCGCGCTCCGGCGGACGCCATTTCCGGCGATACGCAGCCATTGCCCTTGATTTTGCCCCACATCGGGACAAATATGTGGACCATGGCGCAGCCCCACCCCAAGACCGCGGCGGCGGGCGCGCGCAAGGCTCGCACGGCCCCATCCGCCCTTCACGCCCCTGACCTGGCCGGGACGACCTACGTGGCGCGCTTCATGGACAAGGCCGGACTCGTCGAGGTGGAGAAGGTCGCCCAGGCCTTCCGCATGTCGCGGGGTCAGATCGCCCAGACGGCGGGCCTTGGCCTCGCCACCCTCTCCAAGGCCGCCCGGCGCGCAGCTCCCCGCGCCCAGGCCCGCGTCACCGAGTTGCTCGAGATCATCGCCCGAGTGCGCGACTGGGCCGGCGGGGAGGCCCAGGCCATGGCCTGGTACCGCGCCCAGCCCATCCCGGCCCTGGACGGACGCACCGCCGAGGCCCTGGTCAAGTCCGGGCGCGCCGGGGCGGTGCGCGAATACCTCGACCATTTGGCCCTTGGCGGATTTGCGTGAGATTCGCGGGACGCGCCTGGCGCGCCCATGATCCGAAATGGTCGTTCAGCCCCCTGGCGGGCGCCGGCGCCGCCCAGACCGGCGGCCGCTTCAACCGCAAGGGCCAGGCCGCCCTTTATCTCGCCCTGGACCTTGCCACCGCGGTCGCCGAAGCCGCCCAGGGCTTTGGACAGCGCATCCCGCCCCTCACCCTTTGCGAGTACGACGTCGATTGCGAGGAGATCGCCGGCCTGAGCGACGAGGCGACCCGGGCCCCTCTCGGCGTCACGGCCGGCGACATCGCCTGCGCCTGGCTCACATTCCAGCTCGCCGGCAAACGGGCGCCATCGCAGCTTGTCGCCCAACGCCTGAAGGCGGAAGGGTATGCCGGCCTCCTCGCGCCCAGCTTCGCCCCGGGCGCGAGCGGGACGAACCTCGTCCTTTGGGCATGGGGACCCGCGGCGCCGCACAAGGTCGAGGTCTACGACCCCGATGGCCGACTGCCGCGCGATCGGAGGTCGTGGACGGCCGAGGGGGCGAGCTGAACGCGGGCCACGAGCTTCTATCGCCATGGGGCTTCTAGAGAGACAAGACGGAGGGAAGGTGACATGGGCCTTGTCCCGTCTTCCGGGCCGTCCTCGTCACGCTCCAGCCTGCTATCTTTGCGAGGGCCGGCGGGCGCGCTACATTGTAGTGCACCGTAGGAAAGAGGCTCTCCATGACCAAGGCCACCCCTGTGAGCGTGCGGCTGGAACCCGATCTGAACGACCGCGTCGGCGCCATCGCGGCCCTCATGGATCGGCCGAAATCCTGGGCGATCGCCCAGGCGGTCCGGGACTTTGTCGAAATTCAGGAGTGGCAGCTCGCCGCCATCGACGAGGGCCTGCGGGCCGCCGACGAAGGCCGCTTGGCTTCCCATGACGAGGTGGCGGCGTGGGTGCGGTCGTGGGACCGGGCCGACGAGAAGCCCATGCCCAAGTGCAGCTGAGCTGGACTGAACCGGCGCTGCACGACCTGGCGGCCGCTCGCGCCTGGATCGCGGCCGACCGGCCCGGCGCCGCGCAGGGCCAGTGGGACCTGGTCATGGCCGCGGTCGGGAGACTCCAGCTCTTTCCGGAGATGGGCCGCGCTGGCCGCCGGTCCGGGACGCGCGAGTTGGTGGTCGCGGGAACTCCGTTCATCGTGCCCTATCGCGTGGGTCCGCAATCCATCGTGATCCTGCGGGTGCTGCACGGCCGCAGGCGTTGGCCCGCATAAAGCCCGGCCGTCGAGCGTGGAATTCCCGACCCCCTTCGCCCGGCCCCGGTCAGGCGGTGAGAAAGTGACAGGTGCTCCTTTCCCCTTTCTTCAGGGTGTTGACGGGGCTTCAAACAGAAGGGAGTCTCGGTCAGTTGTGAGGCCAAGAGCCTCCGATTGAGCAAACGGGTTCGAATGAAGTCCTCCTATTTCGTCAGGGCGATCTGGGACCCCGAAGCGTCGGTATGGGTCTCCGAAACCGACGTTCCCGGGCTCGTGATCGAAGCCGACACGCTCGCGGAATTCGAGAGCCTGATGCTGGAGCTGGCCCCGAAGATGCTGGCCCTGAACGAGGATGGTGGCCAAGCCAGCGTCGCCCTGGAGTTCTCCGCCGCCGCCCGGCGCGAAGTCGCGATCGCCTAGGGCTCTGGGAGAAGCTATAGCGGATTCCCGGAAAGCACGCGACGTGTTTGAGGTCAGCGGGTTGTGTAAAACTGAGACCTCACGGACATCCGCCGCAAAAACTCTTGCACCTTCGGAGCATTGTAGCTTTTCAGCGAGCTGTGTTTCATGAAGAACTCATAGCCGGACGGAACGTGGTTCGACATCCAATTCAGATATTCAGTGTTGGGGATAACATAGAGCACGCGCAGGTTTCTGACAGGGATCCTTATAGAGTTGTATGTGAGTAAATTTAATGGTATATTCGCAACTTCATGTCTCCGCATCTGCGCTCCACCCTGAACTATAATCTGCTCTATGAACCAGTTCCGATTAGCAAGCAAAATCAGGCTATGCGTTGTCGGCATGTATCGCGACCTCTTGTCATTGAGGTTTTGGATGGAGCCGCACACTTCTATTGCGGTTATGTCGCCGAACTCGAGTCCGCGGAAAAATACATACAAGCCGTCCGGTTGAATCTTAAATAGGTTCGCGCCAGGAGAAGTGAGTCTTGGACCTGTAGTGGTCCCAGAATTTGGTTGACCACGTATCCATTTCTCTCCCGAACTGGGCGACCACAAATTGCCCGGGCATTGGGGCCAGTTGAGTAATGCGGCTTTCGCCTCGGCGTCGGTCAAATTCTGGGGCTGTCTTGCCAAAGCCTACACCCTCTCCACCAGCGCCGCCCTCCCCGGATCGTATTCGTACCGCGTGATCGAACCGTCCCGGATGCGGACGACGATCTCCTCGATCGCCGGCAACGGGACTACGAACCATTCGCGCGGTCGCACGGGCTGGCCGAAGCGATCCTGGAGCGTCAGATCCAGCCGCGCCGGGTCCAGCAGCTTGTGGAGCAGCGCCTCCAGTTTCACGCGATTGATGTTGAAGAGCTTGTAGGTCGCGGCCACTTCGACATCGGCCAGCAGGTAGGTGGCTTGGTGTGAGGCGCCGGCGATGCGCGTCTCGACGGCGCCCCCGGTCACGCCGATCTTGTGGACCAGCTCGCGGTGGGCGGCGACGTAGGGATCCTCCGATAGGCTGCGCAGCACATAGATCGTCCCGCTCTCGACGTCGTCCTCCTCGGCCGCGTCGCCGAACAGGGGGCCGGCTGATGGATCGGTCACCCGCCGGCCGGCCTCGTCCTTGTAGAGGGCGCGCTGCAGCGACCGGCGCAGGAGGTTGCTCTCCGTCCCGTTGGCGAAGATCACCCGCAGCCGGGCGTCGCGCTCGCCGTTGGGCGCCCGAAACTCCTCCCTGACCTCGGCCACGTAGGCGCTCTGGCCGCCGAGAATGAAGAACTCGCCCTTCAGGATCTCGGCGTTCTCGCCGAACCGGCGCGTCTGGCGCACACCGTCGGCGATTTCCTTCTGCACAGCCGCGAACAAGGGTTTGAACTCTTTGAAGTCGGGGCACGGCGTGCGATTTGCGATCTCCTCGGCGGCGTGGATCTCCTCGCGCGAGCGCACATGCCGAAGCTCGGTGATCGATCCCTCGGCTGGCGCCGCCACCCCCAGTTCGGCGAGCAGGGCCTCGTCCTCCGCCACATCACCGCCCGCGGCCGCCGGCGGCTCGGGGAAATCGCTGGCGAGGAGGCCATGCTGGTCGAGCGGCTCGATCAACGAGCGGCAATCATGCAGGGCGCGCAGCCGGTCGAGCCGAACGGCGTAGAGCCGCTCGAAGACGTCTCGCCCTTCGCCGTGCAGCGGCGCGCGCCCATGGCTCTCGTAGAACTTCACAATGTCCTCGAAGCCGGCGATTACCCGCTCCTCGCGGGCCGTGCGGCGCCGCTCCGGCCTGGCCTCGATCGTGGCCTCCAGCTCGGCCAGCATCTCCTCGTCGGTGAGGTCAGCCACCGGCGGCCCTCTTCTGCGCGATGATGCGGGCGAGCGCCGCCACGCCCTCGGCCATGCGCTTTTCCCAGGCGTCCTGCGAATTGATGTCCGGCGGCCGTCCCCGCTCCCGCCTGAACTGGATCGCCCGTCTGGTCAGGTCTCTCGCCTCCTCCTCGGAGATGGTCACCTTCTTGGCGGCGATCGCGGCCGCCACCTGGCGCAGCGCGCCCTCGTCCATCGACCTGGCGAAGATCGCATAGGCTGACTGGAAGGGATTGATGCGGTCGATGAGGTCGATATCCAGCTCGCGCACGTCGGTGACGTAGCGCCTCACGCCTTCGATGAGGGCGGTGTTGGCGGTGGCCTTGCCCTCCGCCAGCTCGTTCTCGCCCTGAACGCGAGCCTGCTGGGCGATGGCGATGGTCGCGATGGCGTGCTGGCGCACCGCTTCCTGGTCCTCCTCGGTAAGCTCAGGGTATTTGTCCCGCACGATCTTGCCCATCTGGAGCTGGGTCAGTTCCTCGGGGATGGTCTCCTCCGGTTGGAAGAGCGCCCGCTCCAGGGTCGGCTTGTCCTGGATCAGGGTGGCGATCAGGTCGTTGATGTCCTCGGCGCAGATGCGTTTGGCCGCCTCGCTCCTGGGCGTCGCCAGGCCCTTGATCTCCAGATGCACCTGGCCGGTCGCGGTGTTGACCCCGACGTTGGTCTTGCCTCCCTGGTAGCCCTCCGGTCCGTAGTCGAACCCCTCCTTCGGCCCGGTGTCCTTGGGGGTGAACTCGAACCGAGGCGCCAGCACCTGTTCCATCAAGAGGCTCGCGGCGATCGCCTTCAAGGTGTCGTTGACCGCTTCGGTGACGGCCTCCTCGCTCGCGTCCACCTCGGCGATGAGGTTGGTGAACCGGGCGACCTCCTTGCCCGGCGCATCGCGCGTCGCTCGGCCGATGATTTGGATGATCTCGGTCAGGCTTGCCCGGTAGCCGACAGTCAGGGTGTGCTCGCACCAGATCCAGTCGAAGCCCTCCTTGGCCATGCCGAGGGCCAGGATGATGTCGACATGATCGCGATCGGCGTTTGTGGTCGGGCTCTTGAGGGCGGAGATCACCCTGTCGCGGCGGCTCGCGTCGTCGTCGATCAGATCGGCGACCCGCAGCACCCGCCCGTCCGGCCTTTCGATCAGCTGGAACCCCGTTTCCGGGTCCGTGCCCTTCCAGTCGCCGAGCGCCTCCATCAGGGCCTCGGCCTCCTTGATCTTGTCCTTCAGGCTCTCGCGCGACTGGACGCTCGGGATGTGGACGATGGTCTTGAGAGTCGGGTCGAGCACCTGCGCGATCGCGTCGATGTAGCGGCCCGAATAGAAGCAGTAGGCGATCTCGAGCGCTTTAAGGTGATCGTAGCCGTTCAGCTGCTCGTAGTAGGTGTAGGTGACGGTCTCAAAGCGCGCCTCGTCCTCCGGCGCGAGCACCGCCACCGCGTCTCCCCGGAAGTAGGAGCCGGTCATGGCGACGATGTGCGACTTGCCGCGGGCGATCAGGGCCGTGACCTGGGCGCCAAGCCGATTGTCAGGATGGGCGCTGACGTGGTGGAACTCGTCGACGGCGATGAGGCAATCGTCGAAGGCCTCGGCCCCGAGCGCGTCGAAAGCGAAGCGGAAGGTGGCGTGGGTGCAGACGAGCACCTTTTCCTCACTCGCCAGGAACTCGGCCACCGCCCTCACCTTGCCTTGCGCGAAGCCGCCATTGTCCGCGCCCGGCGCGTTGCACAGGTTCCACTGGGGCTTCACCTGCCAGTCGGCGAAGAAGCCCCGCTCGCTCAGTGGTGCATCGGCGAAGCTGCCGCCAATCGAGCGCTCCGGAACGATGATGATCGCCTTGCGCAGGCCCTGGTTCGCCAGCTTGTCCAGGGCGATGAACATGAGCGCCCGGGACTTGCCCGACGCCGGCGGCGATTTGATCAGCAGGTACGGCTCCCCGCGCCGGGCGTAGGCGCGCTCCTGCATCGGCCGCATACCGAGCTCGTTCAGCTTGTTGGCCGCGCCCGTGCGGGCGGTGTGGAAGGAGACGGAGGGGATGGAGGGCTGGATCGTCATTCCGACGTCGAGGCTTGCCCGCGCCGCCGGCGAGCATCCATCATCGCCCGGGACTCCTCCATCGCCGCCCTTGTCTCCCCATTAGGGACCTTGAGCTCCAGCGGGAAGGCCTGCTCGGCCACGATACGCTTGAACAGCATACGGACCGCGTCCGAGGCCGAGAGCCCCATGGCCTCCAGCGCGGCGGTGGCTTCGGACTTGAGCGTCTTGTCGATGCGGACGTGGAGCATGGAGGTGGCGCCCATGGCACAGTCTCCTAGTATCTCAAAAGAGATACATGCTCTTCCTCAGGGCGGGCGTCAAGATACCTCTCCAGTGGTGGTGACGGGTCTTCAAATGGGGCTTGATCGGAACCGCTTAGGTCGTAAGCGCATGCGGGCGAGACCAGGAGAGCCGCCTCCCCCACGCACCGTTGCAGTTCCGCGCTTGAGCGACCGAGGTCGCCGCTACATCAGCCACATGGTGGGCCGCGCGTCTATTTCGGCCCTCCGTGTGAGGCAGGCAGTCGCCGCGCTACTCCGCCGCGAAACGCCTTGCACGCAAGGGAAATGGCTAACCGCGGACAAGCCACTCATCGATTGCGACCAGCGTCGCCTTGACCGCTTCAGCCTGAGCACCGGGCACTTGTCCGGGAGGGTCCTCTGAGCGGTGTTTGGCTCGATCCTGGGGCGAAGTTTCTCAAGATCCTGTAAGTCGTTCCACATTCACACGTCCCATTCTCACACCACTGCCGGTCGGCCCGGCGAGCGGCTTATAACATACGGATTATTCGACGTTTCGTATGCATCGCCAGCCGAGCCGAGGACGCGGCGGACAATCGCCTCGGATGGATAACCGCACACGACCGACAAGATCGGGGGATCAAAAAGTGAACACGCCGCCATTGACGGGTTTTCTCGATGTGGGGTAATCCACGCGAACGGGAGCACGACTCACATGGCAGACAAGAATCTCTACCCTCAAATTCCGAGCACCGTATGGTGGGGGGTCCGGGCAATCCTCCAGCGATCACCAAGCGCGACGATTGACGAGCGAACCCTCAGCGTGACGCTCGACGTGCAAGATGCGGCGTCAAGGCAGTATATCGCTGAACTGAAGCGCGCCGGTATACTCACAGAGGAGAATAAAGCGACGCCGGCGGCGCAGCGCTGGAGGCTAGACGAAACGTATTCGGAAGCGGTGGCCGAGATCATGGCGGCCACTTATCCCGAACAACTTTTGCAGATAGCGCCGCCCGACGAACCGGACCGGCAGAAAATAGCAAGCTGGTTTATGAAGGAGGGCTTGGGGCAGGGAGCGGCAGGTAACAAGGCTGCGACCTACCTCCTGATCGCCAGCAAGGAGCCCAACCAAGCACCGAGTAGAGGTGGCGCAGGTCGTGGTCGCGCATCCGAAAACAATAGACGAACGCCCACGCCGAAACGCGCAGGCGCGGCTAGCAACGAAACGCGTTCGTCAACGGACGCTGCCAAGCTTCCGAAGGGCATCGGACATCCACCCGCTAGCGGCTCCGCTCGCAGGGTCGAACCGATCCCGCTCAACGTGAATGTACAGATTCACATCAGCGCTGATGCCGGAGCGGAGCAGATTGAGACAATCTTCGCTGCGATGAGGCGCTACCTCTATGACAACCCCGCTCATTAGTCGGCTGAAGCAGTTCCAAGAGTTCTTGCTTGAGGCAGGACTGGCGCGCTCGGTTCTGGCGCTGCCGGCGCCGAGAATGCTGGCAATCGCAGCCCCTTCGTCCGACAGCTCGGGGCCTGCAAACGTGTTCGGTCGGATCGTCACCGAGCCGGAAATCGTCGCGGTCTCCCGCGACCTGTTTGTTTCGGGCCACTATTCACTGTCCGTGCAGCAGGCCTACAAGGCGGTTGAGAAGTACATCGAGGACAGGGTCGGGCCGCACCCAGTAAATGGTACTAGCCTGATGGAAGTCGTATTCTCGCCGACCCACCCCAGGCTCCATTGGTCGGATCGGAAGACGTCGTCAGAGAAGGACGAGCAGAAAGGCTATCAGAGACTTTATTCAGGTGCGATGCTGGGCATACGCAACCCTGTCGTTCACGAATTTGACTGGATAGACGATCAGGATGTTGCCTTAGAGCTACTGGTGTTCGCCAAACACCTTCTGCGAAAAGCGAAGATCGCCAAGATGGTTTGATGACGGGAGCCCCGCTTGGCCGCATATGGCATCATTCATTATGAACACGGCCGAGTTGCGTGGTCGAAGACGGTCCCATGTACGAGGGCGGCCGAGGCGGCGCGTTGATCGGCGTCGAACAAGCGGTTAGGTATTCGATTCGAAGAGCGTCTCGTCGGTTCACTCGGCCTCGTTGGCGCTGGCACGGGCACGGCCCACATTGGGCGCGTGATAGCCGCACCCCCCCTTAGGGGTCGTGTGCCAGCGCATGAGGCGCCATCGGAGCAGTTCGATGTGCGGCGTCATTTGCGCGTTCGGGACCGCCTCCTACTTAACCCGGCGATTCTCTCAGCCGGTGGTCTCGAACTCCATGCGGCGCGCCTCGGTCACCCGCCGGGACGCGTCAAGGATTTCCAGCGAGACGAGGTTTCCTTCCTCGTCGTAGTCGAGGATGACGCCCGGCTTGTCCTCGTCGCTCTCGGAGATCTTTGCATCGGCTCTCAGCACGATGCTGAGGGTGTCGGTCGTCGAGTCGTAGGTGGCCTTCACGAGGGCGTCCTCCAATACTTGCCGATCCGGCTCGTGCGATACGCGGTGACAACTTCCGCCGGCCGGCGGTCTACGTCGACGATGATGCGGACCAGATAAATCTTACCGGCAATTTCGGTCCGCGACTGCAAGAGTTCTCGGCCCGGTCGCAAGAGGTGGCGTTGCTCGGGATCGGCCAGCACGCCGCGCACGAGGCTCTCGGGAATATCGCGCCGCCGCATCTGGATCCTGGCGTGGGCGCCGATTTCATATTCGAGCACCGGCTGTGACCTTCTCGATCAACTGTGGTCCGGGCGGCGCGGCGCCGAGAGGCGGGCATCCGCGGCCTGCCTGGGATAGAGCGCCGACAGGGCCGCGCGCAGGGTCGTCATGCGTGCGCGGGCCGCAGCTTACGGCGCGTTGTCCGCTCGTCGGCGCCCTTGTCGGCGGTCATCTTCGTATACAGTGCGAACAGCGTCTCCAGCCGCTCGGTGTCGTTGCGGAACCGGCGGCCGATGTAGATGCGCTCCAGGGTCTCGTCGTTGCGCTCGTGGGCGGCCCGCAGGTCATCCGGCATCGCATCGGGATCGTAGAGATCGGCGATCGTCGCCGGGAAATGCGCTTGGCGCGCCAGCAGGATGTCCTCGGCGCAGCGGGTGAGGTCGGCCTTGTTCTTCTTGGTGAGGGTCGGGACCGGAAAGGTGTTCCAGCCGAGGGTGTTGGAATAGGAGAATCGCATTTCCAGCCGCACGCAGACGGTGCCGACCCACACCCAGTGCAGGCGCGAGGCGATCAGCGCCATGTTCCAAAGCGGTGCATCGTAGAGCGCGAAGTTCCGGTCGCCTATAATTGTATCGTGTCCCTCTAGGTCAATTGGAAGAAATTCGCGTTGTTCTGAGCTGACCCTAGCAACCACCAACGAATAAGCACTCGCCGTCGATTGAATCTGCCTGAATCTATGCGGGAATTCGGCGGCTGGCCGAGTCTCTGCGGCCTTACTCTCCGCGCGCACTTTGGCAACGGCCGCAACCCTTTGTCTTATCTCTGGGATTCTCTCCGCCTCTTCGCGCTGTTCATCTTCTATCCAAAGGCAATAGCGCTGCTCTCCACGTATAAGTTCTTGGGCACCGAGAAAACGCCTAACGAACCGCTGGGCGGCGGCGCATCCTGCGAGAAGCTCCTCTCTTTGCTGTGTGGTCAGGAAGAAGTTGCCGCCGTCCGTGGGTTTATTTCCCCACTCCATAATCCCCCTCCCGTCTGCGGGTCTGGTCAGCGGGGTCACGATTAAGTTTACACCAGGAGTAAGGTACGCATTTATCTGTTCCACCTGCCGATCAGTTATATCGCCACGATTGTCTGTTGAATAAAGTCGCCTTGAAGCGTGGGCCCTTGCTGAGAGTCCGACAATTACGACCGTAACGCCTGCGTTGTGGCTGGCTAGGTTCGCCCACTTGAAGGAGGTGTGAGCGAAGGCGATCTCGTGCCCCGTCCCGAAGAGCAACGGCCATAAGATCGGCACCTGTTCGCCCTGACAAATTGAGTTGGTCGACACAAATGCGGCCGCCGCGTTGGTTCGAGTGCCGTAGTCGGCGGCCTTCATGAACCACCCGGCCACGTAGTCGAGCGACTTCCAGGTCTTGGACCGACCCTCGAAGATCCTCCTAAGATCCTCTTTCTGGTCGGCGGTCTGCCACGTGAAGCCCAAATAAGGTGGATTTCCGCAGATGTAGGTCTCCCCGCCCTCATTCTCGAAATCGATCTCGGCCTGGACGAGCGGTGTCCGGAACAGATCGTCCTCGTGGAACCTGACCGCAGTCTCGGTCGGCGGGCAGATGCTGAGCCAATCAAGGCGCAGGGCGTTGCCGCAGGTGATCCAGTTCTCCGCGTCCAGCGGCAGGAACTCGGCCAGCGCCTCCTGCTCGCCGCGCCAGAGCACATCGCACTGGAACTCGGCGATGATCAGGGCCAGGCGGGCGATCTCGGCCGGGAAGTCGCGCAGCTCGATGCCGCGGAAGTTGGTCAGGCGGATGTCGCTCTTACGATGCGTCTCGCGCCGGCGGCGGTTGATCTGCGCCTCGATGGCCCGCATCTCCTTGTAGGCGATCACCAGGAAGTTGCCCGAGCCACAGGCGGGGTCGAACACCCGGATCCGCGCCAGCCGCTTGCGAAGGTTGAGCAGGGCCCGCGCGTTGTCGCCCGCCGCCTCCAGCTGCTGGCGCAGCTCGTCGAGGAAGAGGGGGTTCAGCACCTTCAGGATGTTGGGGACGCTGGTGTAGTGCATGCCGAGCGCCCCGCGCTCCTCGTCCTCGGCCACCGCCTGGATCATCGAGCCGAAGATGTCCGGGTTGATCCTGGTCCAGTCGAGCGCGCCGATGTGGGCGAGGTAGGCGCGGGCGATCCGGCTGAAGCGCGGCGTCTCGGCGCTGCCCGAGAAGAGGCCGCCGTTGACATAGGGGAAGGCGTCGGCCCAGCGGTGGGCGCCCGCGCGGTCGGTCGTCCTGGTGTTCATGGCCTGGAACAGGGCCTCGATCACCTGGTGGGTGTTGGAGCCGTCCCGCTCGCTCATCTGCTCGACGGTGCGGGTGAAGAGCCCCCGCTCGCGGAAGATGTCGGTGTCCTCGGCGAAGAAGCAGAAGATCAGCCGCGCCATGAAGTGGTTCATGTCGTGGCGGCGCTCGCCCCATTCCGGGTTGCGCCTCAGCAGTTCGACGTAGAGCTTGTTGAGGCGCCCGGTCGCCCGGATGTCGAACGCGTTCTCGGCGATCTGTTTGACCGTCGCGATCCCCGCGAGCGGCAGGAAGAAGCCGAAGTGGTCGGGAAAGTCCGCGTAGGCGCACGCCAGGGTTGTCCCCTCGTCCAGGTCCTCGGCCTGGAGCTCGTCTCCATCGGTCGCGAGGATGAACCTGGCCTTCGCCTGGACGGTTTTCGGGCTGGCCCGCAAGGCGGCGAGCTTCTCCCCGGCCTCGCCCGGCGCGCAGGCGGCGAGGTGGATGTTGCTGCGCTGCAGGATGGCGCCCGGCACGTCCGACGAGTTCGAGGCGCCGCTGCGCAGGCGCCTGAGCGTCGTCTCCTTGTTCCCGAAGGCTTCCAGGAACTGGAAAGGGAACTCAGAGCGGTCGAATGGCGCCGCCGCGAGCTGCGAAACCGCCTCCTCGATCTCGACGGCGTTCATGGGCCCCTGATCTGACCGGCGACGCGACGGGAGTCGGAAGCCACGACGCGCTCAGCGAACAGGCACTCAGGCACGGGCGGGCCCCTCGTCTTGCGGCTCTGGAATGTCGGCCGCAGCAATCCACACCACCTCGCCGTCGCGCCACTCGCAGATGGGATTGCCGGCGCGCTTGTGTTGCAGGAGGGCGGCGGAGACGGCTCTGGCCAAGCTCCGCTCGATCCTCTCGACATCGCCCAACCTTTCGTAGGGCGTGGCGCCTGGTCCGGCCTTGTCGCTCATGCGACCGCATCCTTCATGGACTTCCAATAACCCGTGTCCATGACCTCGGTCACCCTCTCGCCGGCTCCGGCGGCGATCGGTCGAGGCGGCCCGCTGGTCGAATTGTCGAAGACCCGCCAGCTGTCGGCAACACTGCGATACGGCCCCATGAAGTTGCGCCGTCCGCTGACGAAGCGTCGGTGGACGATGTCATCGGGCACGAAGTGACCTCCCATGCGCACGCGCTCGGCGACGCGGCTCACGGCGACTTCCGGGCTCTCGAGGGCGCCCGCCGCCGCGCTCTTCTCCCGGAGGCGCCAGGTCGATCACGGCTTGGGCGCGGACCCGAACGGATCGAAGACATCGGCGCCCAGGGGCTCGAAGTGGCGGACATTGGCGGTCAGCACCGTCAGCCGGTGCGCCTTGGCGGTGGCGGCGATCGCCACATCGGCGAATCCAGGCGCATGCCCACGCGCGAGAGCCTCGTCGCTGAGTTCCCCGGCGATCTGGGCGGCGCGGAGATCGAAGGTCAGCACCCGCTCGCCGTAGGCGGTCACGATGCGATCGAACCACACGGTGAGCGATTGCGCGCGGCGATCGGCGCCGGAGCGACGCAGCCTGGCGACGCCGGCGCCGATCTCGGCGGCGGTCACGACCGACAGGAACAGCGAATCGGTCCGTTCCTCGAACCAGCCGATTATCTCCGCGGAAGGCGGCGGCTTGCCGGGGGCGAAGGCGCTGAGGATGCTGGTGTCCAGCAGCCAGCCGTTCAAAGCTCCGCCTCGCGCAGGGGCGAGGGATCGCGTTCGACGGGGAGTTCGACGGGCACGGCCATCAGGAGGGAGGCGAAGCTGGGACGATCTCGCCGGAAGATCCTGGCGGCGTCCTCCACGGGCATGACGACCGCCGCGGGTCGGCCATGCTTGGTGATGGTCGTGGCTTCGCCGCGCTGCGCGGCCTCGACGACGGCGGAGAGCGACGCTTTCGCCTCGCGGAGTTGCAGGGTTCGCATGACCACCTCTCGGTGACTACATGTGGTCACTTGACGCGCGGTGTCAACGAGGAGCGCGCGCCCAATGGCCCTCGTCGTTCGCCGCCCCTCCACCGCTTCGAGGTCCCTTCACGCGGCGGCAAGCACCTTCCGGGATTCCTGGAGGGCCCTCAGCTTTAGATCCTGGCCCGATCCGAACCAGACGCGCGCGAGCCGCGCTGTCCGGTCGGTCACCTCCACGTCGCGACCTAGCCGCCCAGGCGCCGGCCCTTCCGCCGTGTGGTCATCCAGGGCCGCGCCAGGTCTCCTGGGTCCCAGCTCTCCGGGCGGCCAAGCGGCCGCCCTGCGGCCGGGATGACGCCATGGTTGGTGGAATGTACGCGCGCCGCCGCGACGGCTGACAGGAGAGGGGTCCTTGGTGAAACGGAAGGGGAACATGCTATAGGGCCGGGATGGACGGCGCCGGCGCCCTGACGATCCTGCCACCGGCCTTTGCGGCCTGGTTCGCGGCGCGGGGATGGCGGCCTCGGGCGCACCAGCTGGCGATGGTCGAGATGGGGCTGGCGGGGGCCAACGCCCTGCTGATCGCGCCCACCGGCGGGGGCAAGACCCTGGCGGGGTTCCTGCCGAGCCTGATCGAGCTTTCGCGGGCCCCGCCGGCCAAGGCGCCGCGCGGGGTGCACACCCTCTATATCTCGCCACTCAAGGCGCTGGCGGTGGACGTGGAGCGCAACCTCTTGCGGCCCATCGGCGAGATGGGGCTGAAGGTCGTCGCCGAATCGCGCACCGGCGACACCGGCCTGGCGCGCAAGCAGCGCCAGAGGGTCAAGCCGCCGGACATATTGCTCACCACCCCGGAGCAGCTCGCCCTCTTCTGCGCCTGGGAAGGGGCGCGCCGCTATTTCGAGGACCTGAGATGCGTGATCCTCGACGAGGTGCACGCCATCTGGCCCTCGAAGCGCGGCGATCTGCTGGCGCTCGATCTGGCGCGGGTGCAGAGCTTCGCCCCGGGGTGCCGGCGGGTCGGGCTCTCGGCGACGGTGGAGGATCCGGACCTGATCCGCCGCTGGCTGGCGCCATCGCCCGGCGCGCGGGTCGAGCTGGTGCGCGGCGAGGGCGGCGCACCGCCGGTCGTCGATCTGCTGCTCTGCGATGGCAAGGTGCCCTGGGCCGGGCACACCGCCCGCCACGCCATGCCGGAGGTCTATGAGGCGATCCGCGCCGCACGCACGACCCTGGTGTTCGTCAACACCCGCTTCCAGGCCGAGTTCGCCTTCCAGGAGCTGTGGCGGCTGAACGAGGAGGCCCTGGCGATCGCCCTGCACCACGGCTCGCTGGCCGCCGAGCAACGCCGGCGGGTGGAGGCGGCGATGGCCAGGGGCGAGCTGCGCGCGGTGGTCTGCACCTCGACCCTCGATCTGGGGGTCGACTGGGGCGATGTCGACCTGGTGATCCAGCTCGCCTCGCCCAAGGGCGCCTCGCGGATGGTGCAGAGGATCGGGCGCGCGAACCACCGCCTGGAGGAGCCCAGTCAGGCGCTGTTCGTCCCGGCGAACCGCTTTGAAATGCTAGAATGCCAGGCCGCCCGCGAGGCGATCGCCGAGAACGCCCTGGACAGCGAGGAGGAGCGGGTCGGGGCCCTGGATGTCCTGGCCCAGCACATCATGGGCTGCGCCTGCTCAGAACCCTTCGATCTGGCCGGCCTCTACGACGAGGTGCGCGCCGCCGCGCCCTATCGGGATCTTTCGTGGGAGGACTACGGGAGCGTCGTCGATTTCGTGACCACCGGCGGCTACGCCCTGCGCTCCTACGACCGCTTCGCCAGGATCGTGAAGAACCGCGACGGGCTGTGGCGGGTGCGCAACGCCGAGATGGCCCTGCGCCATCGCCTCAATGTCGGGGCGATCGTCGCCCCGGCGATGCTGGCGGTGCGGATCGCATCGCGCTCCCGCGGCGGGCCCCCGGGGCGCAAGATCGGCGAGGTCGAGGAAGGCTACCTGGAGGTGCTGGAGGTCGGCGACACCTTCGTCTTCGCCGGCCGGGTGTGGCGGCTGATCGGGGTCACCGGGCTGGACGTGCTCGTCACCCCGGCGCCGGGGGAGGACGCCAAGATGCCCTCCTGGGGGGGATCGAAGTTCGCGCTTTCGACCTTCCTGGCCGCGCGGGTGCGCTCGATGATGAGCGACGCCCACCACTGGCGGGTGCTGCCCGACGACGTCCGCGAGTGGCTGGCGATCCAGCGCGACCTCTCGGCGATCCCCGGCGAAGAGGAGATGCTGCTGGAGACCTTCCCGCGCGGCCATCGCCACTTCCTGGTCTGCTATCCCTTCGAGGGACGCCTGGCGCACACCACCCTGGCGATGCTGCTCACCCGGCGCCTCGAGCGCCTGGGGATCGGCCCGCTCGGCTTCGTCTGCAACGACTACGCCCTTGGGGTGTGGGCGCTGAAATCCATGGAAGGGCTCGATTTCGCGGAGCTCTTCGCCCAGGACATGCTGGGCGACGATCTCGAATCATGGTTGGCGGAAAGCTCGATGATGAAGGCGGCGTTCAAGGGCTGCGCGCTCATTGCCGGGCTCATCGAGCGGCGGTTCATCGGCGAGCGCAAGACAGGGCGGCAGATCACCTTTTCCACCGACCTCATCTATGACGTGCTGCGCCGCCACCAGGGCGACCACCTGCTGCTCCGCTGCGCCAGGGCCGACGCCGCCAAGGGGATGGTCGACGTGGCGCGCCTGGCGGCGATGCTGCGGCGGATCGAGGGGCGGATCCGCCATGCGGCGCTCGATCGGCTCTCGCCGTTCTCGGTGTCGGTGATCCTGGAGATCGGCCGCCAGCGCTCGCCCGGCGGCGCCGGGGAGACCATCCTTGCCGAGGCGGCGGAGGATCTGATCGCCGAGGCGCTCGGATGATGGCGGCGAAGGACGACCGATACGCCGCCCTGCGCCGGCACCCGCTGGGCGGCGTCTCGCTTTTTCTGGGCGGCGCGGAGATCGTCTGCCGCCCGTCAGGCGCCCTTTGGCTGGAGGCGCACGGCGCCCTGGTCGTCGCCGATCTGCACCTGGAGAAGGGCTCCTCCTACGCCGCGCGCGGGCAGATGCTGCCGCCCTTCGACACCCGCGAGACGCTGCGCCGCCTGGAGGCGGAGGTCTGGGTCCTCGCGCCGCGGCTGGTGATCTTCCTGGGCGACAGCTTCCATGACGCGGCCGCGCGGGGCCGCCTGGCGGCCGACGACGAGGCGCGGCTCATCGCCCTGGCGCTGGGGCGGACCCTGGTGTGGCTCGCCGGCAACCACGATGCGCAGGCGCCGCGCGCCCTGCCCGGAGAGAGCGCGCGCTCGCTTCGCGTCAGCGGCCTCGATCTGGTCCACGAACCGGCGCCCGGGCCGGTCGCCGCCGAGGCCGCCGGCCATTTGCATCCCTGCGCGAAGGTTCGCGGCCGCGGCGCGAGCGTGCGCCGGCGCTGTTTCGTCACCGATGGCCGGCGGATCGTCCTTCCCGCCTTCGGCGCCTTCGCCGGCGGCCTCAATGTCCGCGACGCCGCCTTCGCCGCCCTCTTCCACCGCCCGCCGCTGGCCGCCGTGCTGGGCGAGGGCGCGGTCCATCCGGTGCGCTGGTCGCGCCTGGGCGCGGACTAGGCTAGCGCGCCGAGGGGGCCAGCCTGCCGAGAGTGTCGGCGTCCGGGGCGCCGGTGGCCGCAAGGCCCTGGTCGTGCTGATAGGCGTTCAGGGCGAGCCTGAGCGCGGGCGACTCGGCGCCGTCGGAGGGGCCCTGATAGTAGCCGAGCGCCGAAAGGGCCTTCTGGGCGGTGGCGACGGCGTTGGGAGCGGCGGCGGTCGCGGCGCCCGCCGGGGAATTCGCCTGGGAGGGCGTGAACGCGGCCGCGGAACGCTCCGCCGCGGCCCTCGCCGGCCCGTCCAGAGCGGCCTTGACCCGCGCCGCGCCGGCGCGCGATTCCGCATCGCCCGACCGCGCCGCGATCAGATACCATTTGTAGGCCTCGGCCGCATTCCTCGTCACCCCCAGGCCCTCTTCGTAGAGCCGACCGAGATTGTACTGGCTGTCGGGCACGCCCATCGCCGCCGCCTTGGCGAACAGTTCGGCGGCGACCGCGGTGTTCCTCACCCCTCCGGTTCCCTCGAAAAAGTCGAGGGCCAGATTGTGCATCGCCCGCGCATCGCCGCTGCGCGCAGCCTGCTGGGTCCACATCCGCGCCTGGATCGGATCCTTGTTCACCCCTTCGCCGCCGTTCTCGTAGAGCTTGGCGAGATAGAATTGCGCCGGAGCATAGCCGAGGTTCGCGATCCGCCGCAGATCGTCCAGGCCGTGGCCGTCGTGCGCGGCCAGGCGCGCCAGCGCGCCGGCGTAGGCCGCGGCGAGATCTTCCTGGGGCGCGCCGGCGCCTAGGGAAGCCGACGGCGGGAACAGCGCCACGGCCAGTTGCGGCAAGGCCGAGGGCGCTCCGGCGCCGGCCCTCGCCTGCAGCGACCGTGCGGCGTGCGTCGGCGGGCCCCTGGACATCAGCGCCGCGAGCTGGGTCGAGATGGCGCCGTGGGGCGCCCCTTCGATGAACCAGAAGCCGCCGAGCGCGATGCCGAACGCCGCCGCCAGGCCAAGGCCCATGGCGGGCGTCCCCAGGCTCGCGCGCCGCGACGCGGTATCGAAGCGGCGGCCGGAGAACAGCGACGGCGCCGCCGCCGCGTCGCCCTCGCCAAGGGTGGTCCGCGGGCCGCCGGCTGCTCGCAGCACCGCGGTTCGCGCCTTCTGCACCGCCTCGCGGGTGGTCAAGAGCGCGGCGACCGGCGGCCCCAGGATGGTGTCGTCGAGCTGGGCCCCGGGCGTTGCTTCAGGCGACGCCTCGACCGGGGGCGGCTCTTCCCGCGCCTCCGGCGGATCCTCGAAGAGGGCGGCCAGGCGGGTGCTTTCCAGGTCCGCGATGTCATCCTGCCCGTCCAGGGGCCCGGCGACCTGGGCCACGGGCGCAGGCTCGGGCCGCGCATCCTCGGCTAGGACCGGATCGGCGGCGGGGAAGCGATCGGCGAGATCGAGATCCTCCTGGCTGAAGACCGGCCGGGAGACCACGGCCTCGGCCGCCGGCGGCGGCGGTGAGAAGCCGATGAACGGGTCCTCGCCGAACAGCGGCGCCTGCTCGGCGTCGATGGGTAGACCGATCGCCCCTGGGATGTCCGCATCGCGCCGGCGCGGATGGGCGAGGTGTTCGATCACCTCGCGGGTCTCCTTGAGGACGCGGGCGGTCCGCGCTTCGCTGAGGCGAATCCGCTCTGCGAGATCCTCGCTCGTCCGCTCGTGCCGCTGGCCGAGGCGTTCGGTCACCCGGGCCATCTGGTCGCCGACTTCCTCGATGGCCTGGGCCGAGCGGCGGTCGGCGGTGGCGATGCGCTCGGCCAGACGTTCGCTGATCCGGCCGATCTCCTCGCCGAGCTTGTCGAGGGCCTGGGCCTGGACGGAGTCGGCGCGGGTAAGCCGCGCCTCGACCGTGTGGGTGACGCGCGAGACCTCGCCGCCCAGCTGCTCGATGGCTTCGGCGCCGCTGCGTTCGGCCAAGTCCACGCGAGCGACGAGCGATTGGCCAAGGTCGATCACCTGGCGGCCGATGCCTTCGATGGCGTCGTGCGATCGTTGTTCGCTGGAACGCAGGTGGTCGTTCATCGAGGCGAGGTCGCGCTCGACGGTGTCCAGCCGGCTCTCGGCGCCGCGTCCCAGGCGCGCCTCCAGCTCGGCCCGCGAGGCCTCGATCCGCTGGCCGAGATCCACGGCGAGGTCGTCGAGGCGGGGATCGGAGATCGTTTCGGGTGTTGAATTTTCCATCGCGCCGAGTCGGGTGTCCAGGAAGTGCAGGGATCCCTCGAGGTTGCGAAGCGTCGCGGACGTCCGGCTTTCCGCCTGTTCCAGCCGCGCAGCCAGACCAGCCAGCTTATCGGTGAAGTCCACAGGCGGCGCGGGCTCGGCGGTTTCGACCCGGCGCAGTTTGGCGGTGATCTCGTCTATGGCTTCGCGGGTCCGGCCTTCCCCCTCGTAGAGGTGGCCGGCCATCTTTCCCAGGGTGGCTTCCAGCGAGCGCAGCGCCTCGGCGGACCTCGGGCCGGCGCCCTCGGCCTCCACGCGCCGCAGGCGATCGGCGATCCGGGCCTGCTCCGCGCCGACCTCCTGCACGGCGCCTTCGAACCGCGCCGCCACCGCCACCTGCTCGCGGCCCGCCTCGACCAGCCGCGAAAGAACCGCCCGCACCGTCTCTTCTATGCCGGAGATCGCGCGCGCCGAGGCGACCTCGGCCGCCTCGACGCGGCCGAGGAGGCCGTCCAGCGCCGTGGCGACATCGCCGGCTGAATCAGCGGGATTGCCGCAAGCGCCGTCGGCGTCTTCCAGCCGCATCAGGCTGTCGATCCATTCGGAAAGACTGAGCCCGGATTGACGCGCCAGGGTCTGGGCGATCTCCCGCGACCTGGTGTCGACTTCCTGTGCGCTCCGGCGCGCCGCGGCGGTCATCCGATTCGCTTCTCCAGCCCGGCCACGAACCGTATCCGTCGATTCCTGGTGTGTAAACGGACGCCACACGCTAAATGTAGCGGTTCACCAAGACATCTGTGGAGGAACGCGACCTTCGAAGCGGCCAGTCTTTTCCTTTGCGGGCGACGCGGTTAACGAAAGGTTATCGATGCGCCTTTCGAGGTGGTGGGCGGCCCTCGACCATGAACCTCGAGATCACCGCCGCCCTCGCCACCCTGGCCCTGGCTCTGACCGTGGTCTTCGGCTGGCTGGGCGCAAGGCCGGCGCGGCCCTTGCGCCGGCCGCGCCTGGCGCCGTGGAGGGCGATGATGCTGGGCGCCTTCACCGGCCTGGTCGCCCTGCTGGTGCATATCGTCGCACTCGTCCGCGGAAACTGAACGCCCCGATGCGTCTGGCCGATCACGCAGCCACGGGCGCGGCGGCGGTCCAGGTCCGCGAATGCGCGCGCGGCGGCGAGGCCGTGAGCCTGATCAGCTGGCGAAAGGCGAGAATGCACAGCGGCGTCGAGACCACCAGAATGGCGATGTTGGCGAAGAACCAGTGATCGGCGCCGCCCTGGCTGATCAGCCGGCGGCCGGCGTCGTGGGGCCACACCTGGGTGAAGAAGATGAGGTCGCCGAAGGCGTGCGCCACCATGGCCGGCAGCAGGGAGCGGGTGCGCAGGGCGATCAATCCCAAGCCCAGGCCGACCAGCAGATAGATCAGGAGCTTGGGCGCGGAGAGTCCCTGGGTCAGGTGGGCGGCGGCGAACAGCACCGAGCTGATGGCCAGGGCGGCGATCGGCGAGAAGTCGCGGCGCAGCAGACTCATCGCGTAGCCGCGAAAGGCGATCTCCTCGGTGACCGGGGCGGCGATGATGCTGACCAGAAGGATGGCGCCGAGGGTCAGGGCGGGGATGCCGTGGATGTCGGGCAAGGCGTTGGGGGGTACACGGACGAGCGAAGCCATGACCGTCCACAGGGCCGCCAGACCAAGGACGCCGACGCCGCCGGCGGTCAGCGACCAGAACCAGGCCCGAGCCGGGATAGGGGCCGAGGGGACCAGGGCGCGGCGGGCGGCGGCGCCCATTTTCGGCCACCCGCGACCGGTGAGGAAGAGGACCAGGGCGAGAAGGACCAGGGGCATCACAAGGGCCGCCCAGGGAAGGGCCGGGGTGAGCTTGACGTTGGCCATGACCATGACGCCCCACAGGCCCTGGCCGACGGCGGTGATGGCGAAGGCGGCGGTGCCGGCGAGGAGGATCTGGCCGACGGTCCGAAGGGGTGTAGGCATGAGGATCCTTATCTCCGTATCACTGGGCCGGCGTGGCCGCTTCAGGACATTCCCAGGCGTCGGTAGGTGCGCCACGAATAGATCGCGCCGGCGATGGCCGGTCCGGCGGCGCAGAAGATCAGCAGGGCGATGATCAGGCGGTGATCGGCGATGAGCGCCGCGCCGGCGGCCAGCGTCAGGCCGGCCAGAAGCATCAGCCGGCCGGTGAAGCGGTGGGTCTTGTCCCATACCCGCTCGTTCGCCAGGGCCCAGGGGGTGCGGATGCCGATGAAATAGTTGTGGCGCAGCTTGCCCAGCACATTGCCCACGGCGATGAAGAGCACGCCGATGGCGACGAAGAGCCAGCGGATGACATCGAACCGGGGGTCCATGGCCCGCGCGACGATGGCGCACTGCGTGACCAGGAAGATCGCGGCGACGCCGATCATCACCGTGCCAAACGCGTCGGCGGAAGCCTCCAGCGCCTTTCGGCGCGGCGCGATCGCGGGCAGGGCGGCGAGGAGGGCGACGACGAGGGCGCCGATCAGCGGCATCAGGGCGAGGCCCACGGCCTTGGGCGCAAAGCCGTCGGGGTCTCCGTGGAAGTTGAAATGGATCGCGATCGTCGCTCCCGCCGGCAGCCGCCACCAGGCCCAGACGCCCACCGCCGCCGTGGCCGCCACCAGACCGGCCGAGACGAGCGCGGCGTTCCTGATCGTCATTTCCTGGTTTCCTTGGATTCGCCCAGCCGAAAACCCTCCATCAGGGCCAGGAGCGCTTCCTCCAGGACCGAGACGTTGAGGCGGTAGGTGATGGTGGCGCCCGACTTCTCCGAGGCGACCAGCCTGGACTCGCGGAGCACGGCGAAGTGGCCCGAGAGGGTGGGCTTGGCGAGGGCGAAGTGGCTGGCGATCTCGCCGGCGCTCATCTCCCGCTCGCGCAGGAGCTGGAGGATCTTGCGCCGCGTGGGGTCGGCAAGGGCTCTGTAGACTTCGGCCATGGAAGTTCCGTATTTCGCTAACTAGCAAAATACCGAAGTTCGAGCGCGGCGCAAGCGGTATTTTGGCAATCGCCCAAATGAGGCCGCCGATAACCTCCGGCGCCGCGCCGCCGACACGGCTTGGGAGGGGCGGGGTCGGCGGGATAGGTTGGGCGCCATGAGCGAACAAGACGTGATCATGGTCGGCGGCGGGCACAACGGCCTAGTCTGCGCCTTCTATCTGGCCAGGGCGGGTTTGCGGGTGACGGTCCTCGAGCGGCGCGAGGTCGTCGGCGGCGCGGCGGTCACCGAGGAATTCCATCCGGGATTCCGCAATTCGGTGGCCAGCTACACCGTCTCCCTGCTCAATCCCAGGATCATCGCGCAGATGGACCTGCGGGGTCACGGCCTGCGGATCGTCGAGCGGAGGCTGGCCAATTTCCTGCCCCTGAACGAGAGGGAATATCTCGCCGTCGGCGGGGCGCGCACCTTCGAGCAGGTGGCCAAATTCTCGACTGCGGACGCCGAGCGCCTGGGCGCCTACGCCGAGCGGTTGGAGACGATTGCCGAGGTGCTGCGGGGGATGGTTCTCACCACTCCGCCCAACATGGTCCGAGGCGGCCTCATCGCCGGCCTGGGTGAACTCGCGAAGGCCGGGGGCCTGGCCCGGCGGCTCTCCAGGCTGAACGTGACCGCGCGGCGCGACCTCCTGGCGATGTTCGCGCAGTCCGCCGGCGACTGGCTGGATGGCTGGTTCGAAAGCGATCCGATCAAGGCCGCGTTCGGCTTCGACGGGGTGGTGGGCGCCTACGCCAGCCCCTACACGCCCGGAACCGCCTATGTGCTCCTGCACCATGTGTTCGGCGAGGTGAACGGCAGGAAAGGCGCCTGGGGCCACGCCATCGGCGGGATGGGCGCGATCACCGCCGCCATGGCCGCGGCCTGCGTGGCCCAGGGGGTCGCGATCCGCACCGGCGAGGCGGTGGCCCAGGTGCTGACGCCTCGGGGCCGCGCCACCGGCGTCGTCACCGAGCGCGGCGAGATCCTCTCCGCGCGGGCGGTGGTCTCCAACCTCAACCCCAAACTGCTCTTCGGCCGACTGGTCGATCCGGCGGCGCTGAGCGCCGACTTCCGTGAACGGATGGATCGCTACCGCTGTGGATCGGGAACGTTCCGGATGAACGTCGCCCTGGCCGAACTCCCACGCTTCACCTGCCTGCCACAGGCGGGCGACCATCTCACCGCGGGGATCATCATGGCCCCGAGCCTCGCCTATATGGACACCGCCCATGCCGACGCCCGGGCGCTGGGATGGTCGCGGGCGCCGATCGTCGAGATGGTGATCCCCACGACCCTCGACGACACCCTGGCCCCGCCGGGGCGGCACGTGGCGAGCCTCTTCTGCCAGCACGTGGCGCCGCAGCTTCCCTCGGGCCGCTCCTGGGACGACCACCGCGAGGAGGTCGCCGATCTGATGATCGCGACGGTCGAGGCCTATGCCCCGGGGTTCAAGGCCTCGGTCCTCGGTCGCCAGGCGCTCACCCCGCTCGACCTCGAGCGCACCTTCGGCCTGGTCGGCGGCGACATCTTCCACGGCCAGCTCAATCTGGACCAGCTGTTCAGCGCGCGCCCGGTGCTGGGCCACGGCGACTACCGCGCCCCGGTGAGGGGACTCTACATGTGCGGCGCCGGAACCCATCCAGGCGGCGGGGTCACCGGCGCGCCCGGACACAACGCGGCGCGGGAGATCGTGCGCGACTTCAGGCGCCGCGCGGCGTTCCTGCGGGGGTGACTGCCGGCAAGGACGAGCACTCCTGACGGCGCGGGTCTCACGCGTTGAACCGGTAGCCGATTCCCGGTTCAGTGGAGATGAGGCGGGGCTGGGCCGGATCGATCTCGATCTTGGCGCGCAGTTGGCCGACGAACACCCGCAGGTACTGGACATCGTGGACGTGGGCCGGACCCCACACCGCGGTCAGGATCTGACGATGGGTGACGACCCGCCCGCCCCCCATCACCAGATGGGCGAGCAGGTCGTATTCCTTGGGCGAGAGGCGCACCGCCTCGCCCGCCCTGGTGATCCGCCGCCGCTCCAGATCGATCACCAGATCGCCGGCCGTGACGATCGGCTCGCCGCCCTCGCGCAGCACCCGGTGGCGCATGGCGACCCGCAGGCGCGCCAGGAGTTCGCCGACCCCGAACGGTTTTTCGACATAGTCGTCGGCGCCCAGGTCCAGGGCGTCGATCTTCTCGTTCTCGCGGTCGCGGGCGGAAAGGACGATGATCGGACCGTCGAAGAACGCGCGCGCCTTGGCGAGCACCTCCTTGCCGTCGATGTCGGGCAGGCCGAGGTCGAGCACGACCGCCTCGGGCGGCTTGCGCGCAATCTCACGCAGCGCCGAGGCGCCATCATCGGCGCGCAGCGGCTCATAGCCTGCCGCGTCGAGGGCGGCCCTGAGGAAGCGATGGATCTGCGGCTCGTCGTCGACGACGAGGATCCTGGGCTTAAATTCGGACATTCGCGCTCATAGCAGGATGTCGTGGGTGGCGATCGCCTTGGGCAGGCTGACGAGCACCCGGGTGCCGCGCCCGCCGTGGATCGGGCTGGCCGCGGCGATCCGCCCGCCCATCGCCTCGACGAACCCCTTGGATATGGCCAGGCCCAGGCCGGTTCCCTTCACCTTGTCGCTGGCTTCCTCCATGCGGCGGAACTTGTCGAACACATGTTTCAGTTCGGTGGTGGGAATGCCGCGGCCCTCGTCCTCGATGCTGATCACCACATTGCCGCGGTCCTCGTAGGCGGCGGCCTCGATGGTCGAGCCCTCGCCGCTGTAGGCGACGGCATTCTCCAGGATGTTCACCAGGGCCTGTTCCAGCAGGCCCGCGTCGGCCGGCACCATTGTCAGTTCGTCCGGAAAATCGGTGGCGAGCCAGCGGCCGCGGCGCCGACGCTCGATTCGCTCCAGCGCCGCTCGCAGGACGTCGCGGACGTCGACCCAGTCCTTGCGCGTCACCAGCGCCCCACCCTCCAGGCGCGTCATGTCGAGCAGATCGCCGACGTAGCGGCTGAGCCGCTCGGCCTCCTCGCGGATGCTCTCCAGCAGGTCGGCGCGGACAGCGGGATCGAGCGAGGGGCCGTAGTCGATGAGCGTCGTGACCGACCCGAGCACCGTGGCGAGCGGCGTGCGCAGATCGTGGCTGATGGAGTTCAGCAGCGCCGCGCGCAGACGATCGGTCCGGCGCAGGGCCTCCGCATCCACCGCGGCGACGGCCAGTTCGGCGCGCTCGAGGGCCACCGCGCCCTGGTCGATGAGCGCCTGGACGAACCGTTCATCCTCCGGCGACAGGCCGGTGGGCTCGAGGGCGGCGACGCCGGTGCGCCCCCTGTGGCTCTGCAGGGGGTGGAAGATCCATTCGGCGTTGGGCAGGGTGCCGGTGCCGGCGCCGGCGAGCTCGCCCTTTTCCCAGGCCCAGCGTGCGGCGGCCATGTCGATGGTGGTGAGGATGGGCATCTCGGGCGATGCGACCGAAGCGGCGATATCCCCGTCCCGCGGCAGAAACACCACCGCCCGTCCACCGGTGGCGGCCGCCAGCTGTTCGACCAGGGCGCTGGCGGCTTCATCCTGCTTGGCGGCGCCCGAAAGCCGGTGGCTGGCCGCCAGGAGAGCGGCGACCGCGGAGGCCCGGCGCGAGGCCGAGCGCTCCTGGTCGCGCACCCTGCCGGTGAGCCATCCGGTGGTCATCGCGACCACGAAGAAGACCAGGAAGGTGAAGAGATCGCTGGCGTGGCCGATGTAGAAGGTGAGGCGCGGCTCAAGGAAGAAGAAGTTGTAGGTGAGCGCCGCCAGGGCGGCCGCGGTGACCGCCGGCCACAGGCCGAACGCCAGGCCGCTGGCGAAGACGCTCACCAGGAAGATCATCGCCAGGTCGGCGCCGCGGGCGAACCGATCGACGAGCCCGGCCACGGCGCCCGCCGCGGCCACCAACACCGCTGCGCCCACATGCCCGCGCCACGCGTCGGGGCGCCGAGGTGAGGTTCTTACCCGCCGTTCGCGGCCGGTCGTGGTCGCGTCGGTGACGACATGCAGGGCGACGCCGCCGGCCCGGCGGATGAGTGCGCTGGAAAGCGAGGCGCCCAGGATCTCGCGCAGCCGTCCGCCGCGCGGCTTGCCGATGACGATCTGGGTGACATGGTTGCGGGCCGCGTAGTCGAGGACGGCGCCGACGAGGTCGTCGCCGGTGAGCGACACCGTCGCGCCGCCGAGCTGCTGGGCCAGTTCGATGGCTTCGGCCAGCTGCGCCGCCCCCGCCGCCGACGGCGAGGGACGGTTGGGCCGCTCGACATGGGCCACGGTCCACGACGCGTCCATGGTGTCGGCGAGCCTGCGGCCGGCCCTGGCCAGGGAGGTCGCCGTTGCGTCCGGACCAATGAGGACGAGGATCCTTTCGCCCGCGGCCCAATGGCCCTCGATCCCCGCCCGCCGCATCGCGCCCAGGAGCTGCTGGTCGACGGTCTGGGCGGCGCGGCGCAGGGCCAGCTCACGAAGGGCGGTGAGGTTCTCGGTCTTGAAATAGTTGTCGGACGCCAGCTGCGCGGTTGTGGGCAGATAGACCTTGCCATCGGCCAGCCGCTGGCGAAGCTCCGCCGGGGTGATGTCGACCACCTCGATGTCGTCGGCCCGGGTGAGCGCGGCATCGGGCACTGTCTCGCGCTGGCGCACGCCGGTGATCTTCCAGACAACGTCCACCAGGCTTTCCAAGTGCTGGACGTTGATGGTGGTCCACACATCGATCCCGGCGCCGATGAGCTCCTCGACATCCTGCCAGCGCTTGGGATGGCGCGAGCCGGCGAGGTTGGAGTGGGCGTATTCGTCGACGAGCAGCAGACTTGGCTTGCGCGCCAGGGCGCCGTCGAGGTCGAACTCCAGAAGAGTCCGGTCGTGATATTCGATGGGCTTTCGCGGCAGGACCTCGAGCCCGGCCAGCAGGGCCTCGGTCTCGGGCCGTCCGTGCGTCTCGACCAGACCGACGGCGACATCGACGCCGCCGGCCTTCTGGCGCCGCGCCTGTTGGAGCATCTGGTAGGTCTTGCCTACCCCAGGCGCCATGCCCAGGAGGACCTTCAGCCGTCCCCGGCCGGACTTGCCCGCCTCCGCCAGCAGCGCGTCGGGGTCGGGGCGTCTCGGCTCGCCAGCGTTCATGAAGCGGGAGGGTGGACCCTGGCGAAGGCGCCGTCGAGGGCGAGGTTGGTGGTCAGCACATTGACCCGCGGCTGGCCGATGAAGCCGAGGAAGGGCGGCTCGATGCGGTTGGCGATGAACGCCTTGACCCTGGCCGGGTCGGCGCCGCGGGCGGCGGCGATCCTGGGCGCCTGCATCAGGGCGTAGGCCGGCGAAATGTCCGGATCGAGGCCCGAGGCCGAGGTGGTGACCGCATCGGCCGGCACAAGGCTGCGCCCGGTGGAGGCGCGCAGGGCCTCGGCGTCGGCCTTGATCCGCTTGGCGAGGTGGGAGTTGAGCGGGCCATAGTTGGAGCCGCCCGAATTGTTCGCCTCATAGCCCTTGCCGGCCGCCGACGGCCGGGGATGCAGGTAGCGCGCCTGAACGAAGGCCTGGGCGATCAGCGAAGAGCCGACGACCTCGCCGGCGGCGCCGCGGATGAGGCTGCCCTCTGCCCGGGCCGGCATGGCGAGGCGGGCGATGCCGGTGATCGCCAGGGGATAGCCGACGCCGAGCAGCAGGGTGAAGAAGATCGTCGAGACGATGGCCGGGCGAAGTTGCGAGAGCATGGGCGCCTCCCTTCAGGCGAGGCCGATGGCGGAGATGATGAGATCGATGGCTTTGATGCCGACGAAGGGGGCGATGACGCCGCCCAGGCCATAGATCAGCAGATTGCGCTGCAGCAGCCTGCCCGCCCCGATCGGTCGGTAGCGGACGCCCCGCAGGGCCAGCGGAATCAGCAAGACGATGATGATCGCATTGAAGATCACCGCCGAGAGGATGGCGCTGTGCGGATTCTTCAGATGCATGATGTTGATCGCCGCCAGGGCCGGCAGCGAGACCACGAAGATGGCCGGCAGTATGGCGAAGTATTTGGCGACATCGTTGGCGATCGAAAAGGTCGTCAGAGCCCCGCGGGTGATCAGCATCTGCTTGCCGACCTCGATGATCTCGATGATCTTGGTGGGATCGGAATCGAGGTCGACCATGTTGCCGGCCTCGCGCGCCGCCTGGGTGCCGGTCTGCATGGCCACCCCGACGTCCGCCTGAGCCAGGGCCGGGGCGTCATTGGAGCCATCGCCGCACATGGCGATCAGCCGGCCCTTGGACTGTTCCGAACGGATCAGGGCGAGCTTGTCCTCGGGCGTCGCCTCGGCGAGGAAGTCGTCGACGCCGGCTTCCGAGGCGATCGCCGCGGCAGTGACCGGATTGTCGCCGGTGATCATCACCGTGCGCACGCCCATCCGGCGCAGATCGCCGAATCGCTCCTTCACCCCTGGTTTGACGATGTCCTTGAGGTGGATGACGCCGACCAGGACGCCGTCCTCGGCGACCGCCAGGGGCGTGCCGCCGGAGCGGGCGATCCGATCCACCGCCGCGGTGAGTTCGGCGGGCGCCTCGCCGCGCGTGAGCGACAGGGACTTGAGGATCGCGTCGACCGCGCCCTTGCGCCAGGCATGGCCCTCGGCGTCCAGTCCGGAGATCCGCGTCGTGGCGCTGAAGGGGATCGGCGTCGAATTGGCCGGCGGCTCGACGGAAACTCGATTGTCTGTGCCCAGGTCGACGATCGACCGGCCCTCGGGGGTTTCGTCGGCCAGCGAGGCCATTACCGCGGCGCGCATGGCCTTCTCGGGGTCCACGCCAGGTGCGGCGATGACCTCGGTGGCCATGCGCGCGCCGAAGGTGATGGTGCCTGTCTTGTCGAGCAGCAGAGTGTCGGCGTCTCCGGAGGCCTCGACCGCCCGGCCGGAGGTCGCCAGGACGTTGAATTTGAGCAGGCGGTCCATGCCGGCGATGCCGATCGCCGAGAGCAGGCCGCCGATGGTGGTTGGGATCAGGCAGACGAAGAGGGCTCCCAGGACCATCGGGTCGAGGTTGACCCCGGAATAGCGGCCAAGGCCGACCAGGGTCACAACCGCGATCAGGAACATCAGGGTCAGGCCAGCGAGCAGCACCGCCAGCGCGATTTCGTTGGGGGTCTTGCGGCGGTCGGCGCCCTCGACCATCGCGATCATCCGATCAAGGAAGGTCGCGCCGGCGGCGGCCGTCACCTTGACCTTGATCCAGTCGGAGACGACGGTCGTGCCGCCGGTCACCGCCGAGCGGTCGCCTCCCGCCTCGCGGATCACCGGGGCCGATTCGCCGGTGATCGCCGCCTCGTTGACCGAGGCGACGCCCTCGATGATGTCGCCGTCGCAAGGGACGATGTCGCCAGCCTCGACCAGGACCACGTCGCCGACCTCCAGCTTGTAGGAAGGGGTCGGCACGGTCGTCCCGGTCGAAGGATCGACGATCAGCTTGGCCTTGGTGTCGACGCGGGTGGCGCGCAGGGCGTCGGCGGCCGCCTTGCCCCGGCCTTCGGCGACACTCTCGGCGAAGTTGGCGAAGACCACCGTGATCCACAGCCAGAAGGCGATCTGCACCGCGAACCACGGGCTGGCGCCGCCGCGGAAGGCCGCTATCGCCGAGATCGTGGCGAGAGCGGCGACCACCTCCGTGGTCAGGATGACCGGATTGCTCGTCAGCTTGCGCGGATCGAGCTTGGCCAGGGCGCTGACTGCCGCTCTGGCCACGACGGCGGAGGAAAGTGTGGTCCCGGACACCGCCGACCGGCGCGTGTCGCCCAGGTGGATGGCCTCGGTGATCATGGCGTGAGAGCCTTCATGTTCGATCAATGGCCGGCGAGGGCGTTCAACACCTGGAAGTGCTCGACGATCGGACCCAGGGACAGGGCGGGGAAGAACAACAACCCGCCGATGATCAGGAACACGCCCAGGACCAGGCCGATGAACAGCGGGCCCTGGGTGGGCAGGGTGCCCGCCGTCGCCTCCAGTTTCGGCTTGACGACCAGGGCTCCGGCGATGGCCAGGACCGGGACGGCGTAGGCGAAGCGGCCCAGCAGCATGGCGATCCCAAGGGTCGAGTTCCAGTAAGGCGTGTTCGCCGACAGGCCGGCGAAGGCCGAGCCGTTGTTCCCGGTCGCCGAGGTGTAGGCGTAGAGGAGTTCGGAAAGGCCGTGCGGCCCGGTGTTCGCCAGGCCCTTCAAGGCCTCTGGAACCACCGCCGCGACCCCGGTGAATCCGAGGATGGACAGAGGAAGGATCAGCACCGCCAACATGGCGAACTTGACCTCCTTCGCCTCGATCTTCTTGCCCAGGAACTCAGGGGTGCGCCCAACCATCAGGCCGGCGACGAAGACGGCGAGGATCGCCATCACCGCCATGCCGTAAAGGCCCGAGCCGACCCCGCCTGGAGTGACCTCGCCGAGCTGGATGAGGAACATCGCCATCCCGCCGCCGAGGGGCATGAAGCTGTCGTGCATGGCGTTGACGCCGCCGTCCGAGGCGCCGGTGGTGAAGGCCGTCCACGCCGCGGTGGAGGGGGCGCCGAAGCGCACCTCCTTGCCTTCCATGTTGACGCCGGCGTCGGCGTGGGCGGCAACGAGGGCCGGAGCGGGCTGGGTCTCGGCGGCGTAGATCACCGAAGAGGCCACCGCGATCATGACGACCATGACCGCGCCGAGGGCCCGCGCCTCCTTGTTCGCAATGGCCACGACGCCGAAGGCGACCACGCAGGCGTATCCAAGCACGTTCATGATCACCATTTCGATGAGGTTGGTGATCGCGTTGGGATTCTCGAAGGGATGGGCGGAGTTGGCGTTGAACATGCCCCCGCCATTGGTGCCCAGCTGCTTGATCGCCTCCTGACTGGCGACCGGAAAGAGCGAGATCGTCTGTTTCGCGCCCTCGACGGTCGAGGCCGTCGCGCTGGCCGCCAAGCTCTGCGGCTCACCCAGGGCGACGAACGCCAGGGCGATGACGATGGAGAGCGGCAGCAAAATGTACAGGCTGATCCGGGTCAGATCGACCCAGAAGTTGCCGAGGCCCTCGCCGCGGTTCGCCGCGAAGGCGCGGGCGACGGCCGCCGCCAGCGCGATCGCCGCGGCGGCCGAAAGGAAGTTGTGCGAGGTGAGGCCGGCCATCTGCGAGAAGGTCGAGATGGTGGTTTCCGGGGTGTAGGACTGCCAGTTGGTGTTGGTGACGAAGCTGATCGAAGTGTTGAAGGCGAGATCGGGAGAAAAGCCCGCGAAATGCTGGGGATTGAGCGGCAGCAGGTTCTGGAAGCGCAGGATCAGGTAGAGGACGACGAAGCTGGCCAGGGAGAAGCCCAGGAACGCCATGGCGTAGGCGACCCAGCCCTGGCTTTTCTTCGGGTCGACGCCAAAGGCGCGGTAGGACACGCTCTCGATGGGGCGCAGGAGCGGATCGAGCCAGGTCGACTGGCCCTGCCACACGCGCGCCATATAGACCCCCAGCGGCCATGACAGGGCGACGGTGAGCGCGATCGTAAAGGCGATTTCGCCCCAGCCCCGCACGTCCATGGCGAGGTCTCCTTCCTGTTAGAGAATCAGAATTTGTCCGGACGCAGCAGAGCGGCGACCATGAAGATCGCCAGGCCCAGGGCCGCGACGCCGTAGACGAGTTCGATCAGCATGGCGCGCGCGCCTTCCGGGGCCCGCCGATCTGGAGGGCGAAGATGATGATCACCATGGTCTCTTCAGAGCCTCCGCAATCCGCGGACGTAGAAGGCGAAGAGGACGAACACCGCCGCGCCGGTCGCCAGGTAGATCAGGTCCGCCACAGCGCGCCTCGTGGACTGATTTCCGAAAATGAAGCTTGGCCCTAAGCCGCCTCAGCGATCGAGCGGGATCATGAACCGCGGCCATAAGCCCGGCGTAAGGGACCCAAGCGTGGCCAGAGCGCCTGAGTTCGGACGCCTGGTTTGCCGGCCGCCGCGAGTCGTCGCGCGCCGCGACTCGCTGCCGGTCACGGGTGTTGCGCGCCATTCGGGATTTGCCAGCCCGTCCAAGGCTTTCTAATGAAGGGCGTGGGGATCCGGGCTCTGGCCTTGCTGCTGGTTCTGCTGCCGACGCTGGCGATGGCCCAGGCGGCGAACCCGCCGCTGTCTCACACCGATCCGGCCGCTTTGGTCGCCCCGGCCGCGAACGCCTCCCAGCCCATCGCGCGTCCGGAGACGACGCCCAAGGCGATCAACGGCGACGACACGCCGCGATTCGTCCTGGTTTCGGCTGTCTTCGACGGCATCCACGCGATCTCCGCGGACAAACTCGACACGGCCTGGGGACCTTATCGGGGCAAACCCGTGACCCTCGCCGACCTGGGCGCGATCGCGCGGGCGGCCGAGGCGATCTACGCCAGGAACGGCTATCCCTTCGTCGCCGTGGTGCTCAATCCGCAGCGGGTGGTTGATGGCGCGGTGCGATTCAAGGTCGTCGAGGGCCGCATCACCAACCTCACCATCCTGGGCGCCGATCCCCAGGCGCGGCGGCAAGCCGCCGCGGCCTTCCAACCGCTGGTCAATCGCGCGCCCCTGGCCGCGGCCGATGTCGAAGGCGCCTACGAGCGAGCCAAGGCGGCGCCCGGCCTCACGGTGGCGGGGGGCCTGCACCGAGGCGATGTCCCAGGGGGAATGAGTTTGCTGGTTCAGGCGAGACGTCAGCCCTGGCTCGTCTACGCCAACGTGAACAACCTCTATCCCGACGCGCTGGGGCCGTGGGGAGCGCTCCTGGGTGTCGATCACAACGGCGGCTCGCTCTACGGTGACCAGACCTCCGCCCAGGTGTATGAATCGCTCGATGGCGGTCGCCAGACCGTGGCCAGGTTGAGCCACGAACAGATCCTCAACGCCTCCGGCACCGCGCTCGCCGTGACCGCCCTCGGCGCCTGGGCCGATCCGGGGCGCGACTTGGCCCCGCTCGATCTGGCCACCAATGTCGAAATCGGGCAGATCGCCCTTTCCCAGCCTATCCTCGCCCGGCTCGCGCGGAATCTGACCGCGACCGCGGCGTTCGAGGTCGACGACCAGAAGACCCGGGTCTTCTCGAAGGTCGGCCTCACCGACGATCGCCTGCGGATCGTCAGCCTGGGTCTCGACGGCCAATGGCGTTTCGCCGACGGCGCCGACCTGGGCGTCTCGGCCGAGGTGCGCCAGGGCCTGGAAGTCCTGGGCGCCAGCCGGCGGGGCGACCTTTCGCTCTCCAGGCAGGGCGCCGATCCGGCCGCCACGGTCGGCAGGATCACCGTGCTGGCGCTCAGCCCGCGGTTCCACAAGGTGCGCCTCGTGGTGCGCGTGGATGGCCAGGTGGCCAACGCGCCGTTGACCGCGCCCGAGCAATATGCGGTCGGTAACCTGACCATCGGCCGCGGCTACCAGCCCGGGGCGAACTTCGGCGACGACGCCCTGGCCGGAAGCGCCGAGGTCCGGCTCGGACCCTACATGGTGATGCGCAGGTTTTCGCTCGAGCCGTTCGGGTTCTATGATCGGGTCCACATCTGGACAGAGACGCCGGGCGCGCCAATGGACAGGACTCTCTCTTCGGTCGGCGGCGGGGTTCGGCTCGAAACCCCGAACCGCCTGCATGTCGACCTCACCTATGCGGTCCCGCTCGATCCGCCGCTGGGCCTGGGCGAGCCGACGCCACACGCCAGGCTCCTGGTCAATGTGACGGTTGGTCTGAACGACGTGTTCGCCGCCCTGCACCGACGCCTCGCGCCAGGAGTATCGCAATGATCGCCCTTGGCCGACCCCGCGCCCAAAGACGGTTCGCATTGCTGCTCTGCGCCGCCGCGGTTCTGGGCATGGCGGAGGCCGCCTCCGCCGCGGTTCTGCCCTTGGGACCGAAGGTCGCCGGGGCCACCAGCGGCGCCGGCGCGACATTCAACTATGGCTCGCCCAACTCCCTGACCATCGATCAGAGCGCCGCGAGGGTGGTGATCGACTGGCGCTCGTTCAGCATCGGCGCCGGCGGGACGGTGAACTTCAACCAGGCCTCGCCCGACTGGATCGCCTTCAATCGCGTCAACATCGATCCGGCGACCGGTCTTAGCCCCTTGTCGACGATCTCCGGCGCCCTGAACGCCAAGGGAGGCGTCTGGCTCTTCTCCACCGGCGGCATCCTGTTCGGCCCGACCGCCGCGGTCAACGTGGGCTCGTTCGCCGGCGTCACCGCCCCGTTGAGCGCCGCCGGCGGCATCGCGCAACTTCTCTATCCCGACGGCGCCGGGTTCACGACGGTCATGCTCGACCCGCCGATCGGGGCGGGCGTCGAGACCATCACCGTGCAGCACGGCGCCCAGATCAACGCGGCGAGCGGTTATGTGATCCTGCAGGGCGAGACCATGGTGCAGGACGGCGCGCTCGCCGCCTTCGATGGCGTCGACTACACCGTCGGCGAGACAGGCCAGATCCTGTTCACGACCACCTCCGGCGGCCAGCAGCTGCAGAGCGCCAGCGCCTCGGCCGTCGCCGGGCGGGATCGACCGAGCTTCAGCCACGGCGGCAGCACGACCGCCGCGTGGGTCGGGATCGACGCCCCCGGTGGCGCCCTGCAGGCCGGCTATCGCGCGCTGATCAACCTGGACGGGGTGATCCAGGCCTCCGGCGTCAAGCCTGGGACCAGCGGCGAGGGGGTGGTGCTGCTGGTCGGCGACGACGCCGGCCCCGCCTATCCGGGCTACACCGGCTCGAGCATCGGCCTGGATGCTTCCGGCGGCGCCATCGACGCCGCCAATGGCCTGGCGATCACCAGCGACAGCGCGAAACTCGGCCGCGTTACCCTGGGCGGGCCGCTCAGCGTGCTGACATACGGCGATATCTCCACCACCTCGCCGATCTCGGCGGGAGGCGCCGCGCTGTTGGCCAGCGCCGCCGGCGCGGTCACCGTCGGCGCGGATGTCACGGCGAGCGGATCGATTTCAGCCGCCGGTCAGAGAATCGCCGTCGGCCCCGAGGTCACCCTGCGCTCCGACGCCATGGGACAGACCGGCGGCGGCATCGTCCTCACCAGCGCCGGCGACGTCACCGCCGATCCCTCCTCGAGCCTCGTCGCGGGCGTAGATGCAGCGGCCCCCACCGGCAACGTCACCGTCAGGGCGGGAGGGGGGCCGCAGGGCGGCAATATCGTCCTTGGCCGGATATCCGGCGCGCGGGTGTTCGTGCAGAGCAATTCGCAAACCGTCGCCGGCCAGGGTGCGATCACCCTGGCAGGCGACATCGAGGGGACGCTCGGGGTCAATGTGCTGGTCAACGATGTGAACGCCGCGGGATCTTCGGCCGGCGGCCTATCGATCCTCGGCGCGGTCACCAGCACCGGCTTCCTGGATGTCGAGAACCTCGGTACAGGCGCGTTCGTCATCGGCCCGGGGGCCAGGCTGACGAGTTCCGGCGGCCAGGTCTTCCTCTATGCGGGGGGCGACACCACCGTTTCGCCGGGCGCCCAGATCACCGGGGTCTCGATCCTCGACCACACATTGGGGCTTCTCACCATCGCCAGCGGCGCGAGCCTGACCACCACCGGGTCAGCACCGGCGCCGATCGGACCGGTCATCCCCGCCGGCTCGGATTTCCAACGCGGCTCCGGTCTCAATCTGGCGGCGGCGAACATCGATATCCAGGGCTCGGTCACCGCCGGGCGAGCCGCGGCGCCCGACGATATCTATATCGAGGTTCTGGGCCCCGCGGGGGCGACCGCGGTGATCGGCGGCCCGGGCGGCGGATCAGGCTTCGATCTCTCCAACGCCAGCTTCGCCGCCCTGAGCGCCCGCAACATCGTCATCATGGGCGGCCCGGGCGAAGCGAGCGGACCCGGCGGGAGCCTGGAGATCCAGAATCTGACGCTCGACTCCTCGAGGCTTTCGGCGCTGTGGCTGGGAACCGCAAGCTCGCAAGCGATCAGGATCGCCGGCGCCGTTTCGCGGACGGGGGGCGGTCCGGTCGACCTCCAGATCGGCTTCGCGCGGTTCGCCCAGACCAGTACATCCGGCGAGGGCGCGGCCGTCAGTTCGCCAAGCGGCGGTCTCGATGGCTTCATTCCCGGCGAAATAGACATCAGCGGCGGCCTCGGCTCGCCTCTGGCGCCGCTCAACGCCGTCAACCTGATCGCGCGCAACGACATCCTGATCGGCGAGGCGAATTTCATCGCCGCGGCCCAGGCCGATCCCGCGTTCGACGCCTTCAGATCCTCGGCGGCCTACCCGGGGTTCACCCAGGATCAGGTCTTCATTGCATCTCAATCCCTGCAGTTGGCCTCGATGGGGCGGGTGATCCAGCAAAACACCGGCGCCGACAGCCTGCTCTTCGCCGGGCTGGAAATCGGCGCGCCGGCGGCGGCTCAGCCGCTCGTCTACGCGCCCCAGGCGTTGCAGAACCAGGCGATCGCCGGCGGGGTGTGGACGGCCAACTATTCACAGGGTCCGAGCCGGGTGGACCTCTTCGGCGCCCTTGCCCTATCCGGTGGCCGGACGGTCGACGACTCCAGCGCGGCTACTCAGCCCAATCTGCTCGACACCTCGATCGCCACCAGGGCTGCCTATCGCATCAACGGCTGTGTGTTCGGCGCCCTTTGTCCATCGACGGCCGGGACCTCGACCTTCGAACCGCCGCAAGCGCAACAGATCGAAGTCGCCGTCGCCGGCGCCCAGGACCTCGTCGGCGCCGCAGCCGGCACGGATGTCTTCGCTGTCCTGACCACGACGGATATCACCCTGCAACAGGACGACCAACGCCTGGGTCTCGCCAATCCAATCACCGAGATCGGCAATGGCGATCTGTCGGCGGGAACGAGCAACGAGTGTCCGCCCAAGCCAGACCCAAGCCTGGACTGCAGGCGCCCGTGAGGACAGTGGCCCTATCGGCTGCGGCGGGCCTGGCGGCCGTGGCGGCGTTGACACTCTCGTTCGCCGCGGCGCCCGCGCTGGCGGCGCAAGCCGGCGATTTCAGCCTCGGCGAGAACGCGGAAAGACAGGCTTGCCGCGCCGTGGAACGGTTCGATGCGCCCAAGGGCGGCGCCTCGGTGGATATCTATTGCGGCCAGTGGGACAGTCCATCGGGATACCTCATCATGGCTCCGGTCGGCGCCCGGCAAACCGTGCTCGCGCGCCTGGCCGAGGGCTGCAAAGGCGGTCAGACGGTCCTGGCCTCGAGCGAATTCGCCGAGCTTCGACAGGTGAGTTGCGCCATGGCCGCCGTCGGCGGGCCGGCCGGGCCGAGGCGTTATGGCCTCGTCGCCACGCGCGGCGCCCTCGTCCTTTCCGGCGAGGCCTACCCCGCCGACTGGGCCCCTCTGGTGGTGGCGGCTCGCGTCCTCTCGGGAACCGCGGCCAGGACTTCCGCCGCGGCGAGCCAGGGCCCCTCGACGCCGGGCCTGCGTGAGATCGAAGCGGTCTACCCGCAGGGGGCGCCAGGCCAGGGCGCCGAATTCAACTACGAACTGCTTCGCCGGCGCGCCTTCGAGCGCAACGTCATCTGGAACTTCGCCAGCGCCGAGCAGGACTTCGAAACCCTGCTGCGCGCCCATGACGCGGTGAACCCGGAAGATGACCAAGGGCGGGCCGAGATTTTCGCCGAGATAGGCCTCAACCTCTCCAACGACGGGCGCTTCGCCGAGGCGGCGGACGTCTTTGCCCGCGCCGCTGCCCTGGCGAAATCGGCCGGAGACGCGCTCCTGGCCTCCAAAATCGTCAACTACCGGGCCCTCGATCAGCTCAATCAGCGGCGCTACACGGCGGCGCGGAATCTGGCGTTGAGCGCCAATCAGATGCGCGCCGCGTCCACCAGCCCGACGGGCGGCGCCGCGATCTCGGCGAACGACGCGCGCCGTGTGGACCGGGAGACCCCGCAGGCTCGGCGCACCTTGCTGGTGCAGCTCGACGAATTAACCCCCGCGGAACGGTCCGCGGTCCTTTCCGCCCAGGGGCTCTATATCGCCGCCTCGGCCAGCGTCGCTTTGCGCGATCCGAATGCGGAGCAGCTTCTGAACGCTGCGTCCGACGAACTGCTGCAGGTCCAGTCGCCGCCCGCGTGGCTCACCGGCGCCATCGACAACCAAGCCGCCGACGCCCGTCTCGCCGCCGGTGACGCCGCCGGCGCAGCGGCGCGGGCGCAAACAGGCCTGGTCCAGGTGCGCCTGGTCGCTCCGCAGACGCGCAGCGAGGCCCACCTCCTGCTGACTCTCGGCCGCGCCCAGGCTGGACTTGGGCGAACCGCCGAGGCCCTGGAAAGCGGGCGAGCGGCCATGCGGATCTTCGCTCACCAGGTCGAGCGGCCGGGCCTGCCCGCGGAACTGGCGAGCGGCCAGCTTCGGCTGCTGCTCGCCGAATGGACGCGCGACCAGAAACCGGCCGTGGCGAACGAATTCTTCGAGACCCTGGCGCTCACCTGGGATGGGGCGGCGGCGCGGTCGGCTTCGCAGCTCGCCGCTCGTCTCGCCCTGCGCGGCGCCGGCGCGCAGGCGCGGACCTACCAGGACGCCGAACGCTCCTACCGCGCGGCCGTGGCCGGCCGCCAGCGCCTCGCCCTCGACCCGCACACGCCGCCAGCCCAGATCAGCGCGGCGGATGCCGCGGTGGCGGAGACGGCCAAGCGTTTCGCGACCGCCGAGGACGAACTTCGCGCCCTGGCGCCGGGCTACCTCGAGCTTCTCAATCCAAGCGTTTCCACCACCGACCTTCAGGGCGCCCTGCCCGACAAGGAGGGATACCTGCGAATCGTGATGGCCGATGAGGGTGGATTTGGCGCGCTCGTCACCAACGCGGGCGTGCATCCCTATCCGATCGCCCTGACCGGCCCCCAGATCGACGCCCTCGCAGATCGGGTGCGGCGCACTACCAGCTTCCGTGGCCGCAGACTGCCGACCTACGACATCGAGGCCGCCGGCAAGCTCTATTCGGCCCTGATCGGCCCGATCTCGGCCGACGTCGGCGCTCTGGACCGCATCCAGATCGACGTCTCTGGCGCCCTGGCCTCGGTACCCTTCGCCGCCCTGGTCGAAAGCCCGCCGACCAGCGAAGTGGCGCGCAAGGTGGCCGATGACGAGGACTACACCGGCGTCGACTGGCTCGCCCGCCGGGTCGCGATCACCAACGCCTTGGGCCCCGCCTCCTTCATTCGTTTCCGGAAGAATCGGGCGCCGCAGCCGCCGGGGGTGCGCCTCCTGGCGGCCTTCGGCGACTTCCGCCCCCAGCCGGCGCCGGTCGCGGCGCGGATCGCCATGGTCCACGAACTGTCGCAGAGCTGCCAGGGCGAAGTCGCTCACGTCCTCGCGACCCTGGGGCCGCTGCCGGACACCGCCGACGAGGCCAGGCAGGTTGCGAAGGCGTTCGGCGGGAAGTCCAGGCTTCGCCTCGGCGCACAATTCACCGACGCCGATTTCCAGGAGAGTCCCGAGGTGTCGGGCGCCGATGTCATATTGCTGGCGACGCACGGGGTGCTGGGCGTTTCGTCGTGTTTCGCCGAGCCATCCCTGCTGACTTCCCTGGGCGCGACAGGCGATGGACTGATCGAGGCCTCCCGCGTCCTGGACCGGAAACTCCAAGCGCGACTGGTGATCCTCTCGGCCTGCGACACCGCCGGCGGGCGGGCGCCGGGCGGAGCGGGCAGCGGCCTTGCGAACGGCGGCGAGGCTCTGAGCGGTCTGGTGCGCGGGTTCCTCTACGCGGGGGTCTCAGACGTCCTGGCCACCGAATGGAAGGTGGACTCCGCGACGTCGGCGGCGGAAGTGACGAGCTTCCTCGCCGCCGCCGCCAAGCCAGGGGCCACCCTGGCCGATTCCCTGGCGAGCGCCCAGCGTGGCCTCTACGGCTCGGCGGAGACCGCCCATCCCTTCTACTGGGCGGCGTTCATCCTGGTGGGCGACGGGGACGCGGCGATCGGCGCGCCGCAAGCGCTTCACGCCGGCCCGTAGCTCTCGATCAGTTCGAAGACGCTGTCCCGGTCCAGGCCGTTGGCGGGCGCGGCCTGGAGAATCTGTTCAGCCTCCAGCGACCAGGTGTCCGCATGCTCCCGCGCCAGATCGCCGGCGACCGCCGCCGCCTGAACCTCGCGGTCGCTCATGCCGGCGTAGTCCTCGGAAACCGGGGGCCGGTCGGCAACCACACTGACGTGCGCCTCGACGCTCGCGCCGGCGCTGTCGGAGGCTTTGATCACATAGGCGCCGGGAGCGAGGTTGAGGCGGGGCAGGACGACATTCGCGGTGGTTGCCGAAGCCTGGCCGATCACCGCCCCGGCGTCGCTCGCGACCTGCACCTTGTAAGCGCCGACACCGCCGTCCAGCCTCACCAGCAGGTCGCGCGGTCCGGCGGTGAGGGATTGATGGTTCGAGGCGAGGGTCGTCAGAGCAAAGCCCAGTTCACGACCGGGACCTCTCAGGCGGACATCCCAAGGCTGCCGCTTCATATCAGGCAGGAGACGCTCGCTGACACTGCGGTAGGCGTTGCTCGCGAGAGTCGCCGAGCCGCCACGGGCGCCCACGATATAGGCCTGGGCGCCTTGAACCGTGACCGGCGGCGAACCGTCGAGCGAGAGCGTCACCCGGGCGCCGTTCTGGACGGTGATCGCGTCGGCAGCGCAGATCACCTCGAGCACGCGCGGTCGGGCGACCGGGAGGCGCGGCCCGGCGCCGGCCGAGCGCATGATGGTCACATCCTGGGGCTTGCCCACGATGCGGACGATCACGCCCACCCCCGGGCAGGCCCAAGCGATCGTCGGCGCCACCATGAGCGCGGACAGCGCCCCCAGCAGGATCTTTGTCGGATCAGTCTTGTTCATCGGTGAAGTCCTGAACGGTCTCGGCCAGAGCCGACCCGAAGGCGGGGCCGGAGAGAAAGCCCCAATAGCCCAGATGCAGAGCGACCAAGCTCAAAGCTACGCCCAACCAATGCGCCAGGAGAGCCACGGCCAAGTTTAGCACAACCGGGTTGAGCGGCAGAAGGATGATTTCGCGTCTCCAGCCGGTCCCTGCTCCGCGACGAAGGCGATAATTCTCCCGGGCTCGCCGCGAAAGGGTGAAGCCGGTGGTGATGGCGATACTGATCACGGCGAGGGTCAGCAGCTGGAGGGGCAGAGAAATTTGCCGCAGCCCGCCTTTTGAAATCTGCAGGCCCCGGGTGCTGTTCGCCAGGACCATGGCGCCCGGCTGCTCGCGCAGAGGCGACTGCAGGAAGTCGTTGGCCACCCAGTTCGTGCCGCCGATGATCACCAGGCGGCGGCAGAGGATGTCGTGGCTCGCATCGGCGCCCGCCTGCTCGATGATGCCCGCGGAGAGGTGGCGGAACACCGAAGGGTCGGTATCGCGCCCACAGACGCGATAGCCGGGCCAGTCGGCCGGCAAGGAAGGCCAGACCTGACGAGCCTCGTTCCTGGGCAGTGACAGATGGTAGTCGATCGTCTCGCCGTGGTCGATCTGCTCGCCAGGGTGGGCGCGGCAATGGCCAGCCGCCGTTGTCATCCAATGGCGGACGGAGGCCGACGGACTGATCTTGCCGTTCTCGAGTGCGCCATAGGCGAGCAGCGCCGATGCGAAGAGCGGCTCGATGTGTCCTTGGGTCTGGACGCATTCGTAGGGCAGCATTTCCTCCGCGACCCCGTTTAGGTCCGTCAGCGCCTTGACTTCGCCCCAGTAGATGTTGGGCGCGTTGTCGACGACATCGTCGAAGTCCGACGTCGGCAGCACCGGGACCGATCCGGAGCCGCCGACCAACTCCGGCGGAAACGCCTCGCGCGAGATGACCAGGGTCGGCGCGCGCGGATCGGCCGCCCAAGCGGCCAACACCTTGTGGAGTCGGTTCATGCCGTCTTCTTCGCCTTGAGTCGGCGCGGCGATATCCACGTCCAGCATGACCGCCTTAGGCTCGCGACCGGCCGGGGAGGTGAGGATGTATTGCAGCAGATCCGCCACCAGGCCGCGCGGCGCCGACGCGCTCGGTTCACGCCCCGGTGCGAGTGTGCGGGATGCGATCTGCGCGATCGTCGCGTTGTCGATGTCGAGCAGCAGCACCGGATCGCCTCTGCCGACGTAGACGTCCGTTCGCAAGCGGAACGCCGTGGTCATCATCTCGCGGTCCGGTTCACCCAGGATCGATTGCTCGAACAGCGGGTTGCGGATGAGAACCAGCACCGCCGCGCCGACGAGGAAGGTGATCAATGCGCGGGGCCAATAGCGAGCAACCTCGGCCGCCACATCGCGCGCCACGCCCGCGAGTCTGCGCAACGGATTCGACATGCCGCCCGATTGGCCCCCGCCGAAGATTCCGACGCACCTATAGACTCGCCTCGGCCGCAGTCACACTGCTCACCGCTGACACGCCCAGAGCCGAGATCCTCGTGGTTTCCCCGGCTGATGGACAACCCGGAGAAGGGGCCCCGAATCTTCAGATTAACGCCGACCTCGCGATAGGCTATCCTCATCTTGCCGGTCGGGCCGAGCAGCCGGCCTCGTCGCCAGATATCCGACGCAGGCAAGCGAAGGGGCAATGTCGAGCATCCACTGGATCAACCCGGTCGACGGCGCCTTCACGACGGCCAGCGACTGGAGCAACGGCGTACCGGGGCCGGCCGATGACGCCATCCTCGATGCCGCCGGCCTAGCGACCTATACGGTCACCAGCCGGTCGAATCAGACCGTCAACAGTATTCAAACCGCGACGACCGCCCCCTGTCGATCATCGGCGGCGACTTCATCGCGACCGCCGGCACGGGTTCGGGGGCCAACGCCGGTACGATTCTCGTCGGCAACAACACGACCTTCACCATCGGCGGCACGTTCGTCAATTCCGGCCTGATCTCGTTGAACAGCGTCGGTAACATCACTGAGCTGGTTCTCGGCGCCAATACCGTCCTGAAGGGCGGCGGCAAGGTCACCTTGGACGACAGCGGCGCAAACTACATCAACGGCGTGGCGGCGGCCACGAAGCTGACCAACGTCAACAACACCATCTCCGGCGCCGGTCAGCTCGGCGCCGGTCAGATGACGCTCGTCAACCAGGCCCGTGGCGTGATCGACGCCACCGGCGGCAACGCCCTTGTGCTCGACACTTTCGGCTCGGTCGCCACGAACGCGGGTCTGATGGAGGCGACCGGCGCCGGGGGGCTCACGATCGTGGACACCGCGGTGGACGACTCCGCCGGCGGGGTGATCCTCGCCGCCGGGTCGGCGGTCAATCTCGCCAGCGCCGACATCATCGGCGGAACGCTCGAGACCTCCGGGACAGGCGTGATCGAGACCGCGGCCAGTGACCGGGGCAGCCTGATCGACGGCACGAGCTCAACGGTCAGCGTCACCGGCGCCCTGGACATCACCAACAACGCCTATCTGACGATGCAGGGCGCCATCGCCAACAGCGGCGTGATCTCGCTGCTCAGCATC